>Ga0209066_10000323_pt1 | contig 71291 bp, 60 predicted proteins | sample All_14_2_FD_187198 | JGI IMG/M metagenome (GOLD analysis project Ga0209066, IMG submission 187198) | Freshwater microbial communities in response to fracking from Pennsylvania, USA - Allegheny Zone_MetaG_DW_15 (SPAdes) (version 2) ...
CACCCACAGCATGCGGGCCGCAATCTTGTCATAGGCACGGCGATGAGCCACCGCAGCTTTGACGGCGACCACCGAGAGATTTTCCACCGCAATGCCTTGGCTGTGCCACTGGCCGAGATCGAAGGGCGGTGTCTTCACACTGGTAATGAGGATGGTAAGCCCCTCATGCCGGACCACCGCGCAGCGCCCCATGTCGAACACATCCCCGCACATGCTGGCCAGATGGCTGTTTTTGTCCTCCAGTTCAAATCGCCCGTCGTTCAAGGCGACAAGTTCGACTTCGAGTTCAAGCGGGCCTTCATCCAGACGGCTGCCTTTCCCACCGAGTTGGATCTTGCGCGCACCCGCTTCGAGCTCGCTGACGGACTGCGGATCGCTGATGCAGATGGCAGCATTTGGAATGCCGTGGCGAATCAGTGCACGCAGCAAGCCAGTGCAGTCTCCAGGGGCACCGCCGCCGATGTTATCAGAAGGCTCCACCAGAACGGTCAGCCCCGCAGGCAGCGGCTTGAGCTTTTCGAGAACTTCATCCGCTGGCGGATCGGTGATCTGGCCGAGGTGGCTGAGTTCATGCGCACGCTTTCCAAGCTCTTCCAACTCTTGCATGGCATCCGCCGTGGTGCAGGCGACAAAGCTGACTCCCGTGTCTGGGGTGTCGGCAAAGCTGAAACCTGCGACGATGCTCATCGCCCAGAGCGAAGGGTTCTCGCTTTCAAACTGCCGTGCCATCGTTTCCAGCGTCAGCATGGGATCATTCGCAGTGCCGGTGCCGGTCGGCGGCCAGATGATTCCGGGCTGCAGGAGCTGCATATGGGGTCGCTGGCCGGTGGTGAGGCAGCGGTTCAGCAAACGCGCTGCGATCAGTCCGGCCTCGCGTGCGTCCGTGTGCGGATTCTCGCGATAACCTACCAAACAGTCGGCCAGCGCGGCCATCTGCGGGGAGAAATTGGCGTGCAGATCGAAGACCCCAAAGATGGGCACGGCGGTGAGGGTCCGCAGCCGGTGAAGGATCTCGCCTTCGACATCCAGGATGGTTTGCGAAACCATGGCACCATGCAGCACCAGGTAGATGGCGTCGTAGCCGGCCTTGGCGGCATAGGGGGCGAGGTCGTTCCAGAACTGCTCAATGACTTCATCAGCCACCATGGCGGAAGGCTGCGCGCGGTAGTCGGCGGCGGGAATCATCTCCCAGCCAAATTCGTCCGCAAGTTCCAGGACCCCGCCGAGGGGTGATGAGTCGCCTTTGAAGGCCCAGAGTTCCTCTCCGCGCCGGATTTGGAAATCAGAAAGCGGGGTGAGGCCGTCGAGGAAGGTGTGCGTCTCGTGGAAGAGACCGGCAATGAGGATGCGCATGGTGGAAGATTAACGCACGATGACGCGCGTTCCTGGCCGGATGAGTTGCGGAAGCCGAATGGCGTCCCAGTTGGCAAAGCGGACACAGCCAGCGCTGCGCGTGCGGCCAATGGTGCGCGGCATTGCCGTTCCATGCAGCCCAATGCCAGATTTGCTCAGGCCGCACCAAATGACGCCGATGGGGCTGTTCGGCCCGGGCGGAATCTGAAAGGCTTCCTCCCCGCGCACGCCTTCCTCGAGAAACTGCTTGTCGTAGCGAAAAGTAGGTGTGGCCATCATGGTCACCACTTTCCAGGTGCCAACGGGGATGAACTGCGGCTTGCCGGGCGTGATCGGAAACGCGGCCAGCATCATCTCCTTGTCACTGTAAACCGCCGCCATGCGCTCGGTGGTGTCCACCACGATGGTGTGACTGCTGAGGGTCGCATCCGTTTTGAAGCCCTGCATGGGCTTGATGTCCTCGATGCGGAAAGATTTGACGTTGGGCACCACGAGGATGTCTCCGGGCTTGAGGGTGGCCAGGTTCTTTTTGGGATTGATGGCGGCCAGGAAGGTCTCATCGGTGTGAAACCGTTCTGCAATCAGCTCCAGCATGCTTCGATATGCCATGAAAGGATAAACCGACGCCTTCTCGTAGTCTTCGGGCAGGTCGGCGGTCACATACCGGGTCAGGATAGGCTGAATCTTGAATGCAGCGAAGATGATGGGAACCTCGGCCTCCGCTGCCGCCTGGATTCGCGCCCAGTTATACAGATCTTTATGACCATGGGCATAATTGTAGTTCACCACGGCCTTGTAGGTGAACTCGCCGACGGCACCGTCCAGCTTGCCGGGGCCAAAGAGGTTTTTGTCGAGGAAGATCTGAATGCGCAGGATGGTGTCGCGATCCTTGGGCACGGAGGGATCGTCTTTGGCGGGGCCCAGATCCTGGGCGCGGGCTGCCACCGTGAAGAAGCAGAGCAGAAGAAGGTGTTTCAGCATCGCCCCCATGCTAATTCGCCTTCCGCAATGAGCAAGGAAGTGCGAGTCCTTGCCTGAAACGGATCTGACGCTTAGCTTTTAGGCACACATGCCCGTCACCGTCACCGATTCCCGCACCCCGGAACAACTCCGCCAGCACTACGAGGTGGAGCGCGAGCTCGCCGACCGGCTGCGAAATGCGACCAAGGAGCAGCGACGCACGCTGTATTCCGAAGTCTATGACGAACTCTTCAAACGAGTGCCGGACCACCCTCAGCACACGAACAAGTCCTCCCCCGAGCGCCTGGCTGCCGATGTGGCGGAGAAGATGGAGATCCTGACGCCCTTTCTGACGCCAAAAACCGTGTTTCTTGAGGTTGGGCCGGGAGATTGTGAGCTGGCCAAAACGGTGGCGGCCCAAGTGGCCCAGGTGCTGGCCGTGGACGTGTCCGATGAAATCACCCGCAAACGCACCCTTCCTGAGAACCTGCGGCTTGTGCTGTCTGACGGCAGCACCATTCCCGTGGAACCGGGCAGCGTGAACGTGGCGTACAGCAACCAGTTGATGGAGCACCTGCATCCAGACGATGCCGTGGAGCAGTTGCGCCACCTTTATACCGCGCTGGCGCCGGGCGGGGTCTATCTTTGCATCACCCCCAGCCGCCTCACCGGACCACATGACATCAGCTGCATCATTGATCGTGAAGCGAAGGGGTTTCACCTCAAGGAATACACCGTGGGGGATTTGTCCGAGCTGTTCCGGCAGGTGGGTTTCGCCAAAACACGCATCATCTTTGGCGGGCATGGCAAATTCATGCTGCTGCCCACCTGGCCTGCGGTGATTTGCGAAAAGCTGCTGGATCTGCTGCCGCATGGAGTGCGCAAGGCGCTCGCCCTGAAGCCGCCGTTTCGGTGGCTGTTTGGTGTGCGGCTGGCGGGGTTTAAGGGGTGAATATTGGAGTACGACAGACACTCCTGTCTGTCGGTCAGCGACACCACAATTCATCTGGCACTCACCAATTCCAGACCAGCCCGTCCAAGGCTTCAGTCTGCTGCGCCAGCGAGCAAAGTAATTCGCACGCTGCAGATGTGGCACAACGCTGAATCGACAGACAGGAGTGTCTGTCGTACTTAGTCTCGCAAGGACTGCAACCAGCGGTCGAGCTGTTGCATCAGCTCGGGGGGGCCGTCTTCGGGGAAGTTGTTGATCAGCCAGGTCACGTCTTCACGGGCCCCTGTCTTTTCTCCCAGACGCTGACGCATCTGCGCACGGGTGAGGCGTTCGGCAGCGGACTGGGGATCAATGGCGAGGACGAGGTTCAAATAAGGGAGCGACTCGCGCAGAGAGCGGCTGTCATCGAAGACGCTGCTCATCAGATTGCGAAGCATGCGCAGCAGAATGGCCTGTTTTGTGGTGGGGGCGAGTGCTCCTTCCGGGAAATGGCCGTCATCGGTGAGATCAAGCGCCGCCTGCTCGACCGTGACCAGTTTGCCGTGTTCAAAGACATCGACGAGCTGGAGTTCGCCTTCAGGCCCCTCGCGATAACCAACCATGAATTTGCCGGGGAGCGGAACGCCAAACACTCCCTGCACGCCGAGCGCGGAAGCAAGCTCGACATAGAGCAGGCTCAGTGTGATGGGCAGACCTTCGCGATCATCAATGACCTCATTGAGGTAGCTGTTGGAGCGGCTGCCGTAGTCGCCACGGCTGCCGTGAAAGCCGTTTTCCTCAAAAAGGTAGCGGTTGAGGCGTTTTACGGCCGGAATGGTGCCCTTGCTGATTTCAGGATCGTCCTTGAGATCTAAAACCATGGCCTTGAAGCTGTTGAGGTAGGTGGAGATGTCGATCTCCGGATTGTCATGCCGCGCCAGCAGCAGGGCGCAGCGGAGCAGATTGATCTCCGGCTCAGGCTTGGCGAGCTCGGCGAGGATTTCCTTGGTCACCGCGCGCCGGTGCAGTTCGTGCTCGAGTTCGCGCAGCTTTGCAGCCTCCTCCTCCAACCTGCGCCGCTGGTCCACCAGCACGCGACGGGCGGCAGCGGGGTTTTCCAGCAGGCTATCGAGGGTTTTGTCCGCGGTGGCTGAATCGGCAACGTATTCCTCCACCTTGGAGCGGAGCCGGGAGGCAAGCTCGGGCTGCAGCGGCTTGTCAGCGAGATCGGCACCGACGCGAAAATTGCGAAACTGCGCCACCGTCGTCCTGAATTTGCACAAACCGGCAGCACCGCCACGCAGGCCGGTGTCGTCGCTTTCGATGGCTTGTTTCCCATTCACAAAGCAGACGATGCGCTCCGGCTCCACCCGGACACGGAGGGTGTTCCATTCACCGGCTTTGTAGGCATCGCTCGGGACATCGGCGAGGATGGTCCAGGAGTAGACATCAGGGCCGTCAAAGCGGGTGAGGCGCAGTTTGCCGCCTGAGGCGTAGAAGCCGTAGTGCTTGTCCGCGCCATCTGAGCAGAAAGTGAGGCCGGCGGCCCCGGATTCATCATCAAGGCGCACTGTCACGGCGACCTCAAAAGTGCCGTCGGGCACTTTTTGCGTCGAAAGGCAGAGCGCACGGCCGCCAAAGCCGGCACCGATCAATTCGGAACGGATAACGCCGGCATGCTGGGTCCACTGCGCCCCGAGACGGGTCTGCCACTGTTTGGGATTGAGGGCACCGATGGTCATCCAGCGGGACATGGGCACGGGATTCGGCTTTTCGATGAGTTTTTTGAGGTCGTTCACCGGCATGGCGAAGCCGAGGTTGTCCGTTTTGAGGGACTTCAGGGTGAGCAGACCCAGCACGTTTCCCTGCATGTCGAGCAATGGGCCGCCGCTGTTGCCTTTCTCAATGGGCACGGCGACTTGCAGCATCTCCAGGCCATCCACATCGCGTGTGGCAGAGAGCACGCCCTGCACGATGCTGAAACCCAGACCTTCCGGTGCGCCCATGGCAACGATGGGTTCGCCCTGGCTGACTTTGCTGGAATCTCCCAGAGGCAAAGGTTTGAGACCTTTGGCGTCGATTTTAAGCAAGGCGAGGTCGTGATGGCTGTCACTGGCCTGGACAACGGACACGTCGTGGGTTTTGCCATCGTGCATCTCGATCTGCAGACGGCGGGCCTCGCCGATGACGTGCAGATTGGTGGCGATCAGGCCGTCCTCGCTCACGATGAAGCCGGAACCGATGCCGTCGGTGCCTTCGCGGCCGATCTGGGTGATTTTGACCAGCGACGGGCGGATGCTTGCAGCCAGGGAGGTGACGGTGTGGGCTGCGGGGCTTTTGGGTTTGGCGGCTCCCTTGGGGGCAGCGATGAGAGTTCCCCCAAAAACCATGGAAAACACGACAAGGGAAAAGAGGGTGTGTTTCATGGGATGATTTGAAGATTGCGTACGAACCGGGCGTTTGGAAAGGTCCACTTTCGTTTATGAGCATACGTCACGCCGCCTTTCTGTCATTCTTGTCCTTTTCAACTCTTGCCGCCTTGGCGGATGAGTTCCCGAAGCCGTTCAACACTGAAAAGGGTGACCCGATGCCGGCGGAAGAGGTGGCGCGAACAATGGAACTGCCGAAGGGCTTTAAATGCGTGGTGTTCGCCGCCGAGCCGGATGTGCAGCAGCCGATCGCGATGAGCTGGGACAAGAAAGGCCGGCTGTGGGTGGCGGAAAACTACACCTATGCCGAAAATCCCATGCGCTGGGACACGAAACTGCGGGACCGCATCATCATTCTGGAAGACAAGGACGGCGACGGCAAGCACGACGGGAGGAAGGTGTTCTGGGAAAATGGAGCGTACCTCACCAGCGTGGAGATCGGCTACGGCGGCGTGTGGGTGCTGCACAACGGCACGCTGAGCTTCATCGCCGATAAAAACGGCGATGACATCCCCGATGGCGAGCCGGAGGTGCTGCTGGACGGCTTCAACGTGAAGACCATCGGCCACAACATCGTGAACGGTCTGCGCTGGGGGCCGGACGGCTGGCTGTATGGCCGCCACGGCATTACGGACACCTCAAGCGTCGGCGCACCGGGCACGCCTGCGGACAAGCGGGTGAAGATGAACTGCGCGATCTGGCGCTATCACCCGACGTTGAAGACGCTGGAGGTGGTCTGCCACGGCGGGACGAACTCCTGGGGACATGACTGGAACGCGGATGGCGAGCTTTTTTTCATCAACACCGTCATCGGCCATCTCTGGCACGCGATCCCTGGCGCCTACTACCGCCGCATGTTTGGCACGCATTTGAACCCTCATGTGTATGAGGTGATCGAACAGACGGCGGACCATTTTCACTGGGACAACGGTGCGGAAAGCTGGAGCGACATACGAAAAAGCGGCGCCAGCCCGAAGACCTCGGAACTGGGCGGCGGGCACGCGCATGTGGGGATGCTCATCTATCAGGGCGGTCTCTGGCCGAAGGAATACGAGGGTGCCATGCTCACCTGCAACCTGCACGGCAACCGCATCAACATGGACCGGCTGGAGCGCGAGGGCTGCGGCTACGTGGGCAAGCATGCGCCTGACTTCATGCAGGCGAAGGACAAATGGTTCCGTGGAATCGACCTGCTCACCTGCCCCGATGGCAACGTGATCGTGTCCGACTGGAGCGACAGCGGAGAGTGCCACGACAACGACGGCGTGCACCGGACGAGCGGGCGGATTTACAAGATCGTGTACGGGGAGTCGAAGAAGGCGGAGCCGATCAATGTTGCGGCGATGAAGGATCATGAACTCCTAAAGGCCATCCGCTCAACGAACATCTGGTGGAGCCGCACCGCAGCACAGGTATTGACCGAGAGGTTTCATCAAAAGCTCGTCGCCCACACAGGCACCTACTTGTCGAACCAAGAGGCCGCCAAGTTCATCCCTATGCTGATCAATAACTTTGATGGTCAGGGCAATGCCATACGATCCGCCCAGCTTGCGGACGCTCTGGGACAAATGGCCGGCGACCAGCAGCTTCGCACATTCTTTTCCACCGCAAAGTCAGCGGACGTTGACGCGCTTCGTGCTCTTTGGCTTCCCAATGGGTTTGTCACCATGATGGAAAAACCTTCCACCTTCAAACCTGCTGACGCAGACACATTTCGGGATGTGGTCCTCTCTGAGCCATCCGGCCTCGTCCGTCTCCATCTTGCCTCTGCGCTCCAACGTCTTCCCCTCGAGTCTCGCTGGCCCATCGCCACGGCGCTGGCGAAACACGAAGAAGACGCCAACGACCGGCAGCAGCCGCTCATGATCTGGTATGGCATCGAGCCTGCCGTGGCGGCGGATCCGATGAGGGGCGTGGAGCTGATCAAAGAGGCAAAGATCCCGACGGTCCGCCGCTTGGTGGCACGGAGGATCGCGGAGATGATCGAGGCGAAGCCGGAAGCCGTGGATGCACTGGTGGCGATGATGCTGACGGCAAAAAGTGACAACTTGCTCACCGATATTCTGGAAGGGCTTGCCGCAGGTCTTGAGGGCTTCAGCAGCGCCAAGAAGCCCAAACACTGGGACAGCGAACTTGAGCGTGCACTTATCGGCGACGGCAGTGAGCGGACCATTAAATTGACGCGTGATCTCTCGATCGTCTTTGGCAGCGGTCGTGCCTCGGACGAGCTGATCGTGATTGTGAAGAATGTCGAGGGCGATGCGAATGCGCGGCTGAACGCCTTTAAGAGTGTGACACGCACCGCCAAGCCGGAGCTGCTGCCGGTGATTCGTGGGCTTATCAATGACAAGGTGCTGGGCACCGTGGCCCGCAACGCTCTGGCTGCCTATGATGATCCGAACATTCCGAAGGCGATGCTGAATCCGTGGCCCGGCCGCAGCGAGGAGCAGCAGGCTGCAACGGTGGCCACGCTGACCTCACGCCCGAGTTACGCGAAGGCGCTGCTGGAAGCGGTGAAGGCGAAGAAGGTGCCGACGACGGCCATCTCCCCTTTCCAGGCACGGCAGATCCGCAGCCTGGGTGATGAATCGCTGAACAAGCTGCTCACTGAAGCCTGGGGTGAGATTCGGGACACGCCGGAAGCCAAGAAGGCCGAGTTTGCGAAATGGGAGGGCTACCTGACCAAGGACACGCTGGCCAAAGCTGACCCCGCCAAAGGCCGCATGATCTTCACCGCCGTGTGCAGCGCCTGCCACAAGATGTATGGCCAGGGCGGCGCCATCGGCCCCGAGCTGACGGGCAGCGATCGCCACAACCTGAAGTACCTGCTTGAAAACATCCTGGACCCGAGCGCCGTGGTGCCCGCGGATTTCCGCGTGAGCGTGCTCAATCTCAAGGACGGGCGCACCATCACCGGCGTGATTCCGGAGCAGACCGAGCGCACCCTGACCGTGCAGACGCCGGCCGAGCGGATCACCATTGAACGCACGCAGATCGTGAAGCAGGAGCAACTGCCCATGTCTCTGATGCCCGAAGGGCTGCTCTCCGCGCTGGGAGATGAGAATGTGAAGAATCTGATCTCCTACCTGATGTCGAACGGGCAGGTGGAGATGCCGAAGTGATGGCGAGGAGGCGGGGGCTCCCGCCCTTCTCTGGAGGGCTGGGAGTCAGATTGCTCTGTCGTGAAGCAGAATCCACTGCCTGAGCGGCGCGGGGTCGGGAGACCCCGGTACCTCGGGGTGGGCGGTTGTTGTTCCGATGTCCGAGTGATGAAGTGATTTGCGGAAGCGTGGTCATTCGTCATTGATTGGCTTTGCTCGGTTCTGCATTCGTTGCTCGGTTACGCATTGGCTCGCGATTCCAGAACGAGCTAAAGCTCTGGAGTACTTTTTCCATCCCCCTTCCCCATGCCTCATCTCTTCGACTGGATCGCCGCCGCACGCCCGAAAACCCTGGGGGCGGCGGTTGCGCCTGTGGTGGTGGGCTGCTCTTTGGCAGCGAAGATTTCGGGGACGTTTGACTGGTGGCTGGCCTTCTGCACGCTGGGGAGCTGCGGGGCGCTGCAGATCGCGACGAATTTTTTCAATGATGCGCTGGATTCGATCAAAGGGGCGGATACTGAGGCGCGCATCGGGCCCAGGCGCATCACGGCCAGTGGTGCCGCTTCACCGGGAACCGTTAAGTTTGCGGCGTGGCTGATGCTGGTAGTTGCGACACTGCTGGCAGTGCCGCTGTTTGAGGCGCGAGGGCTGCCGATTCTTTTCATCGGCATTCCATCGCTGTATTTCTGCTTTGGCTACACGGGCGGGCCGATGCCGCTGGCGTATCGCGGGCTGGGCGAACTGTTTGTGATCTTGTTCTTCGGTTTTGTGGCGGTCACGGGCACGGCCTTTGTACAAACCGGGGAGTGGTATGAGGCGGCGGTGGTGGCGGGGTTTCAGATCGGCTGCCTGAGCACGGTCCTGATTGCCATCAACAACCTGCGGGATGTGGTTGAGGACCGGCAGAGCGGCAAAAAGACGCTGGCGGTGCGGCTGGGCGTGGGGTTTGCGCGGGTGGAGATAGTTTTGCTCATTGTCGCGGCGCACGCGGCGGGGATATACTGGTTTCAGCAGGGCTGGCCGCGTGCGTTCACGCTGCCGCTGATCACGCTGCCTCTGGGGCTTTTTGTGGCGTGGCGGGTGGTCGCCGAGCCACCCAGCCGGGGGCACAACCGCCTGCTGGCAATGAGCGGGGGACAGCTGCTGATGTTTGCGGGACTGATGTGCTGGGGGATTGTGAAAAGTGCGGATGTGATGCGGTGAGAAAGGCTGTTCTGGAACAGGCCCTTCAGGTCGTATAGTCATACAGGACCTGTCCCCGAAGCGAACCACCCTGCCCTCCCCATGTCTTCCATTTACGTCCACGAATACCTCCTGCGCAGTGGGGTGGCGCTGAATGCGGTGTCGATGCGACGGGTGTTTGCAGGGGCGCTGATCTGCGTGGATGGCGGCTACGGCTGCGTGCATCCGTGGCCGGAGTTTGGCGATGCGCCGGTGGAGGAGCAGCTAAGCCTGCTCCGCCAGGGTGTCACAACGCCCGTGACGGCCATGGCGCTGCGTTGTGCGGAGATCGACGGCGCGGCGCGCCGTTCGGGCGTGAGCTTGTTTGAGCGGCTGGAGATTCCGCGGAGTCATTACTCCTGGAGCTTTGCGACGGACACGGAGGCGCAGATGGAGCGCGTGGTGACGGAAGGCTGGGCGGCCATCAAGGCGAAGGGGTTTGCGAACTATGGCGAAACCACCCGCTTTTTGGAAGGCTGCGCAAAGCGGTTTGAAGAGCAGGGCGTGCGGCTGCGTGTGGATTTTAACGGCGTGCTGGACCGGCTGACGTTTGGCAAGTTCATCGAGTTCATGCCGCTGCGCGTGTATCGTGCGCTGGACTTTGTGGAGGACCCCTTCCCTTATGATGCGGCGGCGTGGGAGGCTGTACGGCAAAGGTGGGGCATCAAGCTGGCACTGGACAAGGGCTGGAAGGACGGCACTCAGGGCTTTGATGCGGTGGTGGTGAAACCGGCGCGGCGCGACTGGCGGCTGGTGGCACAGCGGCACCAGGAGCACCCGCTGGTGCTTACTTCGGCGATGGATCATGCGCTGGGGCAGATGTTTGCGGCGTATGAGGCGGCGGTGGCGCTGTCCGAGGGGCATGCACTGGATTTCTGCGGGCTGTGCACGGAGCACTTGTTTGAGAAGGACGCGTTTTTTGAACGTGTGAGCTCCCACGGCGGGTATCTCACGGCGGACCCCAGCGGAGGCGGGCTGGGATTTGGTGAAGTGCTGGAGGGGCTGCCATGGAGACAGTTGTGAATTTCGAGCCTGGGTTCTGGACGGACGGCAGCGTGTGGGTGGGCCTTTCCGAGCACGCGCCGGAAGACGCGGGGCTGACCGAAATGGCGCTACGAGAGATGAAGGTGAAAGATTGGTGCTTCTTTCAAACGAGCGGCACGGAGGGCGTGCGCAAATGGGTGGGCCTGACGAAGGAATCCCTGCTGATCTCCGCGCGTGCGGTGAATGAGCACTTCGGCATCACCTCACAGGATCACTGGCTGCTGGTGCTGCCCACTCATCATGTGGGAGGCTTCGGCGTCCTGGCACGTGCGCATCTCAGCGGCAGCGCGATCACGCGGCTGGAGGGGAAATGGAATGCAGCAGCGTTTGTGCAGACGTGTGAAAATGTGGGCGCAACGCTGGCCTCGCTGGTACCCACGCAGATCTTTGACCTTGTGGCAGCGCAACTGAGGGCACCAGCCTCCATGCGCGCGGTGCTGGTGGGGGGCGGTGCTTTGAATGCTGAACTGGAGGCCGCAGCACTGGCCCTGGGCTGGCAGGTGCACTGCACGTATGCGATGACGGAGACCGGCTCCACCGTGGCGGCGCAGCCACATCCGGATGCTGCGCTGAAGGTGCTGCCGATCTGGCAAGTGCGCACGGATGACGAGGGTGTGCTGAGCGTGAGCGGCCCCGCGCTGGCCCAGGGCTATGCGGTCTGCGAGGAAGGCTGCTGGCGCTGGGAGCCGATGCCGGCGGAGGGCCTGCGCACACGCGACCGGGTGGAGATCAGCGAAGCAGACGGCAGAAGCCGCCTGCGGTTCATTGGGCGCGAGGCGGGGATCGTGAAGATCCTGGGGGAGCTCGTGGCCTTGGGCCCGATCCAGGACCGCATCGAGGCGCTGCGTCTCAGGCATGGCCTGACTGCCGCTGACGCCGCCGTTTGCGATGTCCCTGATCCCCGCAAGGGAAGCAGCCTGGTGCTGGCCGTGAGCGGCATGAATGGCAGTGAAGCCGCCAGGATGCAAAAAGGCCTCAACGAATCGTTGAGGCCTTTTGAGCAGATTCAAGAGATGCGCATTCTTCCTGCCATCCCCCGCAGCGAACTTGGCAAAGTGAGGCTTGCCGAGCTGCGGACGCTGCTGTGAAAATTATTTGTCTTCCTTCGGGGCCGAGCCATCCAGCGGGGTGATGACGGGGCGGTCCTTCATCTCAGGAGAAATGAGCCAGTTTTTTGGATTGGCAGGATCAGTGATGAAGGAGATGAGGAAGAGTTCTTCGATTTTGTCGGTCAGCGTTTCCTGGGAGGTGCGGACGGTGGCGTGCACGTAGCCTTTGTCCTTTTCCTGGACGAGGCCGAGCACGGTGACCTTGAGGGTCTCCTGTTTCCGCTTCGTGGCTTCAGGGGTGAGCTTGAGTTTTTTATGCCAGGCTTCGCGATCGATCTGATAGAATTCCTGGGGGGTCATTTTTTCCAGTTCGCTGACGCCTTTCACATTGTAACCGGAGAGCATGTTCTCCTCGTCAGACATGGTGGGAGCGGACTTGATGATGTTGACCGTTTCACGCTGACGCCGCTCCAAGGAAGATGGAACCAGCATCTGGGATGCGGTTTTCCAGTCCTGCTGGACGACGGCAGTGAGATACTTTTTCACCAGAGCGGCGCAAGGGTGATCAAGCGGCAGCTGCTCAGCCTGAACCGGCAAAGCGGTGAGGCTGAGAAGGGAAACGGCAAACAGGCAACGAAGAAAGAGACGCACGTGCATAGAAAAGTTGGAGAGGGGGAACAGGTTTGTAATCGCTGGCAGAATGTACGTCAAATAAAGAAAGCCGGAGCAGGCCGGCGATCAGGCGGGCTGCGTATTATAGGTGCCAATATGACCTTTAGTTGCAGGATTTCGCTTTTCTTTATGAACAATTAGAGCCTATTTAACGACAAAGGAGTCTGCTTGATCACAACAATCACACTATTATGAAACACCTCATCCTCTCCATCCTCACTGCTGCCTCATTCTCATCCTGCGCCACTGGCCCGGGAGCCCAACAGGGCGCTGTTATTGGCGGCCTCGGCGGCGCTGCCGTAGGTGGCATCATCGGATCTCAAAGCGGCCGCGGTCTTGAAGGCGCAGCCATTGGCGGCGCACTCGGAGCCCTGGGTGGCAACGCGATTGGCAATGCCCGTGACCGTCGCCGTGGCTACTACTATTAAACAAATCCCGTCTGATCCATCCTATCCATTGACCTCAATATGAAAAAAACTCTCCTCGCAACCCTGACCGCCCTCTCGCTGGTTTCCTGTGCATCCGGCCCTAATGCTCAAACAGGCTCCGTGATTGGCGCACTCGGCGGTGCTGCCGTCGGCGGTATCATCGGCAATCAAAGCGGTCGTGGATTGGAAGGCGCGGCCATCGGCGCCGGCCTTGGAGCCCTGGGCGGCAATGCCATTGGCAATTCCCGTGACCAGCGCAACCAGCAGCAATACTACCAAGGCCAGCAGCAGGGCTACCGTGGACGCCAGCAGCAGCAGGGCTACTACGACCGCAACGGCAACTACCACTACTACTAAACGCATCGCATCTTTGCTTGCGGAGCAACGATCCCCGGAGAGCCTCACCTGATGATGTCAAAAATCGGTGAGGCTTTTCTATTTTTTCGTGAGAACGACTGGCGTACGATTTTGGAGCGTCTGAACGCGCGCAGCACCCATCCGCTGATCCAGTTCATCAAGTACGGCATCTGCGGGATAGGATCGCTGACCCTCACGACGTCCATCTTTTATGCTCTGTCGAGATGGGGCATGTATCCGGCCCTGGTCAGCAGCGGTGTGACCGACGAGGTGCGTGCGGTGCACAGCATCTACAACAACATCATCGCCTTTTTCTTTGGCAATATCTTTGCCTACGTGACCAATTCTCTATGGGTGTTCACCCCTGGGCGGCATCACCGGGTGCTGGAGTTTTTTTACTTTTCGGTGGTCAGCTCGACCGGGTTTGCCATTGGCCTGCTTGCCGGGCCGTATCTGATCAAGTGGTATGGCATCAGCACTTTGACTGCGCAGTTGCTGCTGATCGTTTCATCGACGCTGGTGAATTTCATCTGCCGGAGGCTTTTCGTTTTCAAAGGCTGAGGCCCCATGCTGAACGTCGTCCTCTTTCAGCCGGAGATTCCGCACAACACGGGTGCCATCGGGCGGCTGTGCCTGGCGACGAATGCGCGGCTGCATTTGATCAAACCCCTTGGCTTCAGCCTTGATGACAAGCAGCTCAAGCGCGCCGGTCTGGACTACTGGGCGGAGGTGGATGTGCGTGTCTGGAATGGCTGGGAAGAGCTGGCGGCTGCAATTCCTGCCGGGTCCGCGTGCTGGTTCATCGAATGCCAAGGCGAACATACCTACTGGGAGGCAGACTTAGCAGCGGATGAGATTTTCCTCGTCTTCGGCCCGGAGACGCGTGGCATACCGACCACGGTGATCCAGGCGGAGCGCTGCCTGCGCATTCCGATGCAGGGCACGCGGAGTTTGAACCTGGCCACGGCAGCGGGCATCGTGATGTATGAGACGCTCAGACAACGCACGCTGGCGGGCATCATGTCTTGACGCCGCGTGGCATCTGCGGAGCGTACACCCTTTCATCCATGAGCCAGCAAGCAGCCCCACTCGCCGCACACGATGTGCATCGCACCTACCACCTTGCCGGGCATGATCTGCCTGTTCTGCGGGGCGTGAATGTTGAAGTCGCCGCAGGTGAAAAGGTGTTTTTATGCGGACAGTCGGGCGCTGGCAAAACCACGCTGCTCTACGTTCTCGGCGGTCTGGAGCAGCCCACTTCGGGAGATGTGCTGGTGCATGGGCGCTCGCTGTATCAGGCGGCGGCGGCCGAGCGGGCGCGCACGCGCAATGAGGTCATGGGATTTGTATTCCAGCATTACTTCCTGCTGCCGGAGCTCACGGCATTGGAAAATGTGATGCTGCCGGCCATGATCGGCGGCAAGAAGGGAGAGATGCGGGCCCGTGAACTGCTGGACAAGGTGGGGCTCAGCGCACGACTTCAGCACCTGCCCACCGAACTTTCCGGCGGGGAGCAGCAGCGCGTGGCCATCGCCCGCGCGCTCATCAACAACCCCGGCATCATCTACGCCGACGAACCTACCGGGAACCTCGACGCGAGCACGGGCAGCGGCGTGATCGACATGCTGATGCAGGTGGTCGATGAGGCCAAAAAAACACTCGTTGTCGTCACGCATGATCAAACTCTGGCCAAGCGCGGTGACCGCCGCCTGCTTCTCAAAGAAGGCCGGCTGGAGGAAGGATGATACACCCGCCTTGGTGCTGAAACGAGATTAACCTTCTGCACGCGCATGTCTTCGGAACCTACCACGCCAGCCACGAACTCCCCAGCCACGAACTCCCCAGCCCCGTATCAGTCCCAGCGTCGGAAGCGCGGCTGTTTCGGGTCACTCATCCGCCTGCTGTTTCTTTTTTCCCTGGTCATCGCGCTTGTGCTGCCATTCACCCCTTTTGCCGGGAAGATCAAAAAAGCGATTCAGGACATTGTCACGTCCGCACGGACCACGAAGGAGCGCATCGTCACGCGTGACGTGTTGCGCGATGTGATCCGGGAGGTTCCCGTGGTCAAAGAAGTGACCAAGGAGGTCATCCGTGAAGTTCAGCCGCCGCTGCCTGGAGAATTCATTCCTCGCAAGGACGTCGATGTGGCCAAGCTCTTCAACGGCATCACGGTCAAAACGAACCTGATCACCGAACAAGGCGGCTTTGCGAGCCTTGAGCGCCTTGATCCCGAGGCGTACAAGGCCGAGTTCCAGCTCAGCATCCGTGTGCCTAAGGCGAACCAGACCCTGGACGAACTTGCCCGCATCAATAAAAACCTGCCTGCCATCCTGCCCGGACTCGAAGTCATGCTGCAGGCGGCGAAGGTGAGCGGGTTCTACCACAAACTGTACGAGAACAAAACCAACCGGGTCCAGAACGACCTGACACGCCTGAGTAAAATTCTCGACCGCCACAACTTCTACGACACCGAGACGATCCTCGAACTGACGCACCCTGCGACGCAGCGCCGTGCCCTGCTGGTTCAGTCCGAGATGGATGTGGTGGCAGACGGGTCTGACGGCGACCGGATGCCAACGCTGGACGAGTACATCTACCTTTCCGACTACTACCAGCCCTTCACCAGCTATGCGTGGGCGAAGACGACTAAAAATCCGAACCCATTGCTCGCCAAATGGGAGGACCGCCTGCAAAAGGCCCAGGATGAATATGCCAAAAAAGGGCTGAGTGCGTCACGCAACCGGGAACTCAAGGTCATGATCGACCAACTCAAGCTCGAGGTCGCGGATTTCAAGGTGCGCAGCAGTCTCATCGCGGACAAAGACCCCTTTATCGTCATCTCGCTGCTGTTCAGAGGCTATGCCGATCAGAACAAGTTCACGCCGCAGATCGGCGACTACGCCGCCGTCATTCACGAAGGTAAAATCTACCCTGCGATCTGCGGCGACTACGGCCCCAGCTTCAAGATGGGCGAGGCTTCGCTGCGAATGGCAAAAACCATCAATCCCAAGGCCACGCCCTACATCCGGCCCGAGAGCGATCTCAAGGTCACCTATCTCATCTTTCCCGGCACGGCTGAGAAGGAACGCAGCGCGCCAGACTTAGTCAAATGGCGGGAAAAATGCCTGGCGCTGCTGGGTGAAGTCGGCGGCGTGGGTGCGGGCTTTGAGCTGCACACTTGGGAAGATCCGTTCAAGAAACCGGAGCCTCCACCCGCTGTTCCTGCTGTGGCAGCCCCACCCACAACCAACGATGCAGTCACCCCTGGCACAGCGGGAACGATCAACGCGGCGCCGGCGGCTCCGCCGGCCATGGCCCCTTCCCTGCCCCAACCGGCCACGGCACCGATTATTCTTACCCCGATCGAGCCGTCGTCAGACACTTCCAAATCCGGTGACTCCAAGGCAGCGGCAAAATCGACGCCCTCCAAAACGGGCGGAACGAAGACAAACAAGAAGTAGGCGGGCGCAGACCTGTGGCGGTGCAGAGCGTCTTAATCAAAGACGACGGTCTTGTTTTTGAAAACCAGCACTCGATCACGGACGTGCCACCAAAGCGCTTTGGCGAGGACGGTTTTCTCCAGATCGCGGCCGAGGCGGACAAGGTCGTGGACGCTGTCTTCGTGACTGACGCGCATGACGTCCTGATGGATGATGGGACCTTCGTCGAGATCTGCAGTGACGTAGTGGCTGGTGGCACCGATGATCTTCACGCCGCGCTGGAAGGCCTGATGGTAAGGCTTGGCCCCGACAAAGGCAGGCAGGAAGCTGTGGTGAATATTGAGGATCCGATGCGGAAACTCGGCGATCATCGCGGGGCTGATGATCTGCATGTAGCGGGCGAGCACGACGGTGTCGATGCGGTGCTGGCGCAGCAGTTCAATCTGAGCGGCCTCCTGCGCCAGCTTGTTGTCCTTGGTGATCGGAAAGTGATGAAACGGGATGCCGAAACGTTCTGCTGCAGGCCGGAGTGTTTCGTGGTTGGCGACGATGAGCGGGATGTCCACCGGCAGGTCGCCGGATTCATGACGGGCGAGCAGGTCGTAGAGGCAGTGGTTCTCCTTGGTGACAAACAGCGCGATGCGCTTGCGCTGGCTGGCAAAGCTCAGGCGCATCTGCATTTCATGGCGACGAGCCATGGGCTGCAGGCGTGATTCGATCTCTTCATTATCGAGCGTGAAGTTTTCCAGGCTCCATTCGAGGCGCATGAAAAAGGCGTTCTGGTCCGGGTCGATGTGCTGCTGAAGATCGATGATGTTCCCCTGGTGCGAGAAGATAAAACCGGTCACATCATGCACGAGTCCAGGACGGTCCGGGCAGTGGATGAGAAGTGTCGCGATGTCAGAGGAGGCCATGGTGAATCAGGTTACGAACGTGAGGCGGGAAAACGCGTGCAAATGCCGTGACCATCGATCAGTCCCGGGATCTGTTCGGCATGGCGACCTGAGGCGATGATGCACTCCACACCGCCGTGGACGGCGTCCTGCACGGCTCGCAGCTTGGAGATCATGCCACCGGTGCCGAGGGCGGATTTTTCCTCTTCGGCGTGGTGGATCACCGCATCGACATCTTCGACGGTTGGGATCGGACCTTCCTCGGGCTTTTTCATGTCGCGCAGAAGACCGGGAGCGCTGGTGAGGAGAATGAGCACGTCCGCGCCCCAGAAACGGGCGACGCGGGAGGAGAGCTTGTCGTTGTCGCCGTAGCGCAGTTCTTCGATGGCGACGGAGTCGTTTTCGTTGATGACCGGCACGACCTGCGTGAACTCCATGAGGCGGTCGAGCACGGCTTTGACGCGGGGGGAGCGGTCGGCATTTTCGAAGTCTTCGTGGGTGACGAGCAGCTGGGCGACGTGCAGGCCGTGATCGCGAAGGAGCGATTCATAGGCGTGCATGAGATGGGTCTGCCCCACAGCGGCGAGCGCCTGTAGGGTGGTGACGTCAGTGGGACGCTGCTGGAAATCGAGCGGTTTCAGGCCGGAGGCGACGGCCCCGCTGCTGACGACGACGACCGAGTGCCCGGCGCGCTTCAGCAATGCGACGGCCTCGACGAGTTTGCGCAGTTGGACGGGATCGGGTTCAGGCGCGTCTTTGCGCGTGAGAATGCCGGAGCCGAATTTAAGAACGATGCGCTTGGAGGCCATGAGTCAGGGGAAACGAGGGGCGACGAATATGGCGGGGTGCGGGGAGGTGGAAAGTGAAAGTAGTCGTTAGCTTTAGCTCGCTCCGGGAATCATTCGCGCACCCAGCGCAGTCCCAAACCGGCAAGCACTCAATCATTCGGCCTGAAGGCGGACGAATGGGCTGTGGGGTACGTACGGTTTTCCTGAGTGAGCTAAAGCTCACGAGTACTTTGTCTTACCACCGCACCACGGAACTGGCCCAGGTGAAGCCGCCGCCGAAGGCGACGAGTAGGACGACATCGCCCTTTTGGAGGCGGCCGGCTTTATTGGCTTCGTCGAGAGCGACGGGGATGGTAGCGGCGCTGGTGTTGCCGTATTTGTCGAGATTCATGAACACGCGCTCCAGCGGCAGGTTCAGGCGTTCGGCGATGGCGCCGATGATGCGCGCATTGGCCTGATGAGGAATGACGAGGGAGACATCCGCTGCGGTCAGGCCGGCGATTTCCAAAGCCTGCTGAGAGGCCTCCAGCATACGGGTGACGGCATGTTTGAAGGTTTCGCGCCCTTCCATATGGATGGTGTTGGGATGCGACTCGACGTTTTCGGGGGTGATCGGGCAGGCGGAGCCGCCGCCTGGAACCTTGAGGACGTCCGCGAGAGTGCCGTCCGTGCCCATGACTGTGGACAGAACTCGTCCGGGAGCGTCGGTTTCAGATTCATCGGCCCGGCGAATGACCACAGCGCCGGCACCATCGCCAAAGAGGACGCAGGTGTTGCGGTCCTTCCAGTTGATGAGGCTGCTGAGCTTTTCTGCGCCAATGACGAGCGCGGTGGTGCGGTTGCCAGTGTTGATGAAATGGCGTGCCACCTGGAGAGCGTACAAGAATCCGGAGCAGGCAGCCGAGATGTCAAAGCAGACGGCATTCACGGCTCCGATCTTCTTCTGCACGAAGCAGGCGGTGGATGGGAAAAACATGTCCGCCGTGACGGTGGCGACGATGATGAGCTGGATTTCCTCCGGGGCGACTCCGGCGCTGGCCATGGCACGGCGTGCAGCTTCGGAAGCGAGATCGCTGGTGGCCTGCTCGGGTGCAGCAATGCGGCGCTCCTTGATGCCGGTGCGGGAGGTGATCCACTCGTCCGAGGTCTCGACAATTTTGGACAGATCGTCGTTGGTCAGCACTTTTTCAGGCATGTAACTGCCGGTGCCAATGATGCTGGAGGCGCAAAAGGGCTGGGAACTAGGAGCGGGCATGGAGGGAAATGGAATGGGCGGTGGCAGCGGCTTCGATGTGAGGCCCCACCTGATGTTGGATGGATTCGCAAGCCTGACGGATGGCGTTCTTCATGGCAAGCGGAGATGCACTGCCATGGGCGATGATGGTGATGCCGCGAAGGCCGAGCAGCGGCATGCCGCCGACTTCGTCGGGATTGGTGCGGTAGTGGACGCGCTTGAAGGCGGGCTTGGCAAGAAGACCGCCCATTTTCGTCCAGAAACCGCTCTTAATTTCGCTCTTCACCATGCTGAAGATGGTGTGCGCGAGGGCCTCGGCGTTTTTCAGAATGACGTTGCCGGTGAAGCCGTCGCAAACGACGACATCCGGCGGGGTTTCCCAGACGTCATGGCCTTCGACATTGCCGATGAAATTCAGGCCGGCGGTGTGGCGCAGCAGCTTGCTGGTTTCCTTGCACAGGGCATTGCCCTTCTCTTCCTCGGTTCCGTTGGACATGAGGCCGACGGTCGGGTTGTCGCGCCGCAGGACGTGGCGGGCAAAAGCGCTGCCCATGATGGCGTTCTGGACCAGGTGCGCGGGCTCGCTGTCCGGATTGGCACCGGCATCGATGAGCACCCAATGCTTGGTCAGGGACGGCATGATGGAGGCGATGGCGGGCCGCTCGATGTGCGTGAGGGTGCGCATCTTGATCAGCGAGGCGGTAACGGCGGCCCCGGTGTGCCCGGCGCTGACGACGGCATCCGCCCGACCGTCTTTGACCATGTCCACGGCCACGCTGATGGAGCTGTCTTTCTTTTTGCGCACGGCGTCGATGCCGCTGTCGGACATTTCCACAACCTGGCTGGCGGGGATGATTTCCAGTTTGGGGCTGGAGACACCCTGCTTTTGCAGTTCCTGCTCAATGGCGGCAGGATTGCCCACCAAAAACAGCTTGGTGATGGCGGGCAGCGACTCGAGGGCGAGTTTGACGCCGCCGATGGGGTTTTGCGGGGCGAAATCGCCCCCCATGACGTCCAGTGCGATCTTCATTCCTGCGGTTGCGTGAGAGTCTTCAAGAGTATCGGGAGACGAGTCTTAAAGCGTGCGGAGCGGGGAATGCAAACGGGAGTTTTTGGGCACGGGGGCAAAAACAAACCGGGGGTGCAGATGATGCACCCCCGGCAGGAAAAAGCTGACAGTGAGAGAGCTCTTAGTACACGCCTTCCACGATGGTCTTCTCCATCGCGCCGAAGGGGCGCACGTCGGCGACTCCATCCCAGGCGTACGGTGCGCGGGGGCGGCGGCGCATGGCTTCGTCGCGCTCCAGGAAGCGGGGCATGAAGAATTCCTTGGTCAGGGTGGTGAGCTCCACGCGGCCCCAGGCGTCGTATTCGACGGTCTGGTCGGTGTTCTTGGGATCGACCACGCGGAGGACAGCGCGGGGCTGCGGTGCGTAGTAGGTGATGGAGAAGTTGTCTTCCGGGGTCAGCGGCACGCTGGCGGCGAGTCCCATGAGGGTGTTGCCGTAAGTCGGGTAGAAGCCGATGCGGTTTTCCAGCACTTCTTCAACGATGAAGCGCACGTACTGCGGCGTCATCGTGGTGCCACCGACGAAGCAGCCGCGGATGCCTGCGGCATAGAGGTCCAGCTTTTCAGCCAGGGCTTCGAGCAGCTTGGGGGTGGTGAAAATGGCGGAGATTTTGCGATTCTTCAGGATGAGCACGGCCTGATCGATCACATGGTCCATGTACTGGCGGGCCACATCGAACTGCTTGTTGGAGATGGCCTTCTTCACGAAGCGGGGGTCGAGATCGACGAAGTAGCAGGAGCTGCCGCGATAGTTGGCCAGATGCTCCACCGCAAGGCGGAGGCGGCGCGGGCCTGTGGGGCCGACCATGATCCAGGCTTCACCGGGCGGGAAATGCTTGTCGTCGAGCTTGTGGCTGAATTCTTCGTAATCGACGCGGAAGTCATTCCAGCCGATGCGCTGCTTGGGCATGCCGGTGGTGCCTCCGGTTTCGAAGATGTTGAAGGGCTTGCCCTTGAAGGCGGCAGGCACCCAAACTTCCGGCTGAAGGTCGCGCAGCCATTCGTCCTCGAAGTGAGGGAAATGGGCCACGATGTCCTCGTAGCTGTTCACCTTGCCACGGGGATCGAAATTCTTTTTGGACCAGTCGAGCCAGAAGGGGCAGCCGGTTTCTGGCGAGAAATGCCAGTTGATGATTTCACGGACTTGGGTGTCGAGTTGGGTTTTGGCTTCGGCTGGAGTCATGGACGGGGTCGGGGATGGGAGCTCGTACTGTGAAACGGGCGGCAGTAAACGAAAGTGGAAATCACAGCCTTTCGATCAATCCGCCGTGAATATTTTTTCAGCAGAACCGCCCAAAAATGGGTCAATATAAGACACTCACACCATGAAACTTCACTCCTTGCTCTTCTCTGCCGCCGTATTGCTCAGCTTGTCTGCCTGCGTTGTGGGCCCTCCCTACCGTGGACCTGTGGTTGGCGGTCCGATTGTCCGTCCGGTTGTCCGCCCAGTGGTGGTGCCGGTCGGTGCACGCCCTTACTATCATAATCACGTGAGGTATTACCACCATCGCGGAGTTTGGTACCGCCCTCATGCCGGTGGTCACATCATTGTGCCCCGGCCTTATTGAGCATCGTTGCAAGCGAACGCAGGCCTGCCCCCCCTCTGGGAGGGTGACGTGAAGGCTCATCCCTTTTTCTGGTTGCTGGTCAACCAAGGACGGATGAACAAGGTTTGTGTGCGATCATGTCGGTTTATAGGGCCTATCAACGACAACGCCGCTATGATCGCGCCCGCCCATTTCGCCAACACATGAGCCTTTCCCTCACTCAAGAAGACAACACTGCCCTCTTTCGCAAAGCCTGGACACTCTACGACGCGATCTCCGAGAAGAACTACATGTTCCACCGGGAGATCTACGGCCACGTCTCCGAGGTGCTAAAGCAGCGCCACGCGTTGGGGGACTATCACATTCTGGATCTTGGCTGTGGCAATGCGCGCTTCCTGGCGCCCTGCCTGCAAGGCGCCCCGCCAGCCAGCTATGACGGGGTGGATCTCTCCGCCTCCGCGCTGGATGAGGCGCACACATATTTGAAAGGCATCGCCAACACAGGGCTGCACCAGAAGGACATGCTGAAGGCGGTGGAGGATACGGACTCTGCCTTTGACATCATTTTCAGCGGTTTTGCGGTGCATCATTTGGATGCCGAAGGAAAGCAGCGCCTCTTCAGCGCCTGCGCCGAGCGCCTTGCTCCCGGGGGGCAGTTTATTCTGGTGGATGTCGTGCGTGAGGACGGGCAGACGCGCGAGCAGTACCTGGAAGGTTACCTCAACTTCATGCGCACGCAGTGGACGGAGGTTCTGCCCGAGCATCTGGATGAGGCCTGCGCCCATGTGGCGGCCTACGATTTTCCTGAGACGCTGGAGGATCTGAAACAGATGGCAAGGCAGGCGGCGCTGTCCGAGCCGCACCTTATCGGCCGCTACGGGCAGCATTACATTCTGCGATTTACGGCCTGAAAGAGGTTTCACAGGCGTCTCGTTTGCCTCTGCACTCCCAGATGATCCGACGCGCCCTCGTTCTTGCTTCTCTGACCGCCGCCGCCAATGCTGCGGACATGACGCATTTTGAGCAGCGCATCCGCCCGCTGCTCATCGCCAACTGCATCGAATGCCATGGCCCGGACAAGCAGAAGGGCGGGCTGCGGCTCGACTCGCGTGGAGGATGGCAAACTGGCGGCGATTCAGGCCCGGCGCTCGTTCCCGGCAAGATCGCCGAAAGCAAGCTCTGGCAGGCCGTGAGTTACGCGGACCGGGATTTACGGATGCCGCCCAAGCGCAAGCTCAAGGACAGCGAACTCGCCGATCTGAAGAGCTGGATCGAATCCGGCGCGCCGGATCCGCGTGATGAGGTGGCGACTTCCGGTGGAAAATCCAACTCGACGCGTGCGGATGCCAGTTTTTGGTCCTTCCAGCCGCCAAAGCTCACGCCAGTGCCGGGCGTGAAAAACACCGCATGGCCAGCGAACGACATCGACCGCTTCATCCTTGCCAAGCTGGAGTCTCATAAGCTTACGCCCGCGCCTGATGCCAGTGCCGCCATTTTGCAGCGCCGGCTGGCCTTTGATCTCACGGGACTGCCGCCAGACCTGACGCAGCCAGCGCCGCTGACGCCGGCAGCGTATGAGAAGCGGGTGGACGAACTGCTGGCCTCCAGTGCCTTCGCCGAGCGCTTTGCCTCGCACTGGCTGGACATCACCCGGTTTGCAGAATCCTCAGGCGGGGGGCGTTCCCTGCCCTTCAAGGATGCGTGGCGCTTCCGGGATTACGTGATCGAATCGATCCGTGACAATGTGCCTGTGGATCGCATGATCACCGAACATCTGGCGGGTGATCTCCTGCCAGCCGCAGACTCCGCCGCACGCCGCAGGCAGGTCACGGCCACGGGATTCCTCGCACTCGGCCCCACCAACTACGAGGAGCAGGACAAAGGCATGCTGCGCATGGACATCGTGGATGAGCAGCTCGACACGATGGGCCGCGCTTTCCTTGGCCTCACGATCGGCTGCGCACGCTGCCATGATCACAAGTTTGACCCGATCTCGGCGCGGGACTACTACGCGCTGGCGGGCATTCTACGCAGCACCAAGACGCTCAGAAACTACACCGACAACGTCGCGCACTGGATCGACACACCGCTGCCGCTGGATGGTGAGGCGGAAGTCGCTCAACAAGAGCACGAAAAGCAGGTGAATGCGCTCAAGGATCAAATCGCCGCGCTCAAAGACGACCTGCGGGATGCGGGCAGCGCCGATCTAAGAAAGCGCAAAAACATCGCCTTGAGCGATCTGCCAGGCATCGTCGTTGATGACAGCGCCGCGCAGAAAGTCGGCTTTTGGAAGCAGTCCACCAGCTATGCGCCCTACATCGGCACCGGCTATCTCAGTGACAACAACGAAGGCAAGGGCGAGAAAACCATCACCTTCACCCCGAAGATTCCAAAGACCGGACGCTACGAGGTGCGTGTGGCTTTTAATGCCGGACCCAACCGCGCCGAGAGCGCCACGGCCACCATCCTGCATGCGGATGGCGAGGAGCTGAAAGGCGTGAAGATGACCACGGACTCGCTCAAGGGGCTGCAGTTTGCCACCCTGGGAACCTATCGCTTTGAGGCCAATGGGCAGGGCTTTGTACTGATCTCCAATGCTGGCTCGCAGGGCTACGTGACAGTGGATGCGGTGCAGTTTGTGCCGGCAGATGAAACCTTGGCCGAGCCGGCGGCGAAAAAAGAATCCGCGAAGGCGAGCAAGCTCAAACAGCAGCTTGTAGCACTGGAAAAAGAACTCAAGGCCCTGCAAAAGGACATCCCCGACCGCCCTGAGGCCATGTCCGTGGCGGATGACAGTGCTCCCGAAGACGCCAAGATCCACATTCGCGGCAGCATTCGCAATCTGGGAGCCAGTGTTCCGCGTGGTTTCATTCAGGCGGCGCTCCATGGCAACGCGCCTGGCATTCCCGCCGAGGCGAGCGGTCGACTGGAACTGGCGCAGTGGATCACTTCCCGTGAGAATCCGCTGACGGCGCGCATCATGGTCAATCGTGTCTGGCACTGGCTTTTTGGCGCAGGCATCGTCCGCACCACGGACAACTTCGGCTCCACTGGTGAGCCGCCGAGCCACCCCGAACTGCTCGATTATCTCGCGCTCAAGTTCATCGAAGACGGCTGGAGCCTGAAGCATCTGGTGAAACAGATGGTGATGAGCCGCACGTATCGCATGAGTTCCAGCGCACCCATGCTCAGCCAGGACCCGGACAACCGCCTGCTCAGCCACATGAACCGCAAACGCATGGATGCCGAGTGCCTGCGTGATGCCATGCTCACGGCCGCAGGCACCTTGGATCGCGCCTTTGGCGGACCCGGTGTCAGCGAAGTCAAAGCGGTGGATGCCAACGATCAGAAGATTCAGAACATCGAGTATGGCTATCAGTTCCTCGACACGCGCCGCAGCCTTTACACCGCCGCCTTCCGTAATGTGCGCCACCCGCTGTTTGAAGTCTTCGATTTCGCGGACATCAACCAACCCATCGCCCAGCGCACCACCAGCACCGTGGCCACTCAGGCGCTCTTTCTGATGAACTCCCCCAAGGTCATCGAGCAGGCGCGCAATGCAGCCGATGTGGTGCTCAAAGCATCACCAGACACTGACAAGCGAATCGATACCGCGTTCCAGAACTCCTTGCAGCGTGGCCCCACGGAGAAGGAGCGGGGACAGGTCCGCGAGTTCTTCGAATCCAGCCAGTCTGGGAATGCCAGCGAGGATGACGTGCGCGACCTCTGGGCGCGGTTCATTCAGACGCTGTGGTCCACGCCGGAGTTCCGTTTCCTGGAGTAGGCCGTGTTTTTGAATCCACGATGCTGTTTGACGCGAGGCGTACAGTAGTCCTCTCGCTCCGCGAGAGGTACCCAGCGCTGCCGCAGGCTGGGGCGTCATCTTACTTTCGCTGCGCTGTGCGGTATGGTCATGCTCGGCTCATCTCGCGGAGCGAGATGGCTACTTTGCCGCGGACCACTGCTTGGCGAAATACGTGAGAATCATGTCCGCGCCCGCGCGGCGGATGCCGATGAGGGATTCGTTGACGATCTTGGTTTCGTCGATCCATCCACCGGCGGCACCGGCTTTGATCATCAAATACTCGCCGCTGACTTGATACGCGGCGATGGGCAGCGTGGTGGCGGCGCGGAGCTTGGCGATGATGTCGAGATAGGGTCCTGCGGGCTTGACCATGAGGATGTCTGCGCCTTCGGCTTCATCAAGCGCGGCTTCGCGCAGGGCTTCGCGAGCATTGGCGGGGTCCATTTGATAAGTCTTCTTGTCCCCGGCCTTCGGCGCGGAGTCCAGGGCACCACGGAAGGGACCATAGTAGGCGCTGGCATACTTGGCGGTGTAGCTCATGATGGAGACGGCTTGGAAGCCGGCACCATCCAGCGCAGCACGCAGCGCGGCCACGCGACCGTCCATCATGTCGCTTGGGGATACGATGTCGGCGCCGGCACGAGCGTGGCAGAGCGCCTGCTGGCACAGCACGGCGACGGTTTCATCGTTCAAAATGCGGCCATCGTCAGTCACAAGGCCGTCGTGGCCGTCGCTGTTGTAGGGATCGAGCGCGACATCGGTAATGACGGTCAGCGTGGGATGAGCGCTTTTCAGTGCACGGATCGCACGTGGCACGAGGCCGTCGTCTGCGTGGCAGGCTTCGGCGCCACGGGTTTTCAATTCATCGGGGATGCGTGGAAAGAGTACCACGGCAGGAACGCCGAGTGCGTGTGCTTCACCGGCTTCTTTGACCAGACCTGCGATGCTCCAGCGCGTGCAACCGGGCATGGAGGCGATGGGAGTGTTTTCGCTGCCCTCCTGAAGGAAGAGCGGGTAGATCAAATGGCCCGGCGTTAGTTCCGTTTCGCGAACAAGATCACGAATGGCGGGAGACTGACGGTTGCGGCGTGGACGGATGGGAAGGTTCATCTGCCGTGAATATACGAGGGGAGACAAGCCAAGGGCAAACGCCGAATTTATCGGCTGTGAAGATGCCAACCACGTGGGGGGTTATCGTGGTGGCAGAGGGGAGATTTGAACTCCCGACCAAAGGCTTATGAGTCCTCTGCTCTACCCCTGAGCTACTCTGCCATTGACGATGGCTCCTGAGGTAGGGTTCGAACCTACGACCTAGTGGTTAACAGCCACCCGCTCTACCGCTGAGCTACTCAGGAATCACTTTTTCCCGCTTCCGAAGAAGGGGGCGAGATGGATAAACGTTCTCGCGAATCACGCAAGCGTTTTGTCCGAAGGATTTGCGTTCTTTTTTGAGTCCTGGGCAATTCGCCCCACAAAACCCCAAGAAGTACTGCGAAACTGCGTGGTGCATTCCAATGACACGCTCCAAAATCATGCAGCAACTGATGCTTCTTCTGCTGCTGCCCCTGCTCCTCTTTGAGGTGGTGGCGCTGCACCTGAACCGCCGCCCATTGCAGCTCGTCGCCAAAGAAATCTGGATCGACAAGGCGGATGCCCGGCATTCACGCTGGCTCGTTTGCGAACTGAAAAATGACCGGATCACGCCGGTGCGCTACTGGACTCTTGATGGCGGCGGAACGCCAGCCCACGAGATCGTATCTCCGACGCCTGTGGCGCGAATGAACTTTTGCACCACCGATCACAATCATTGGGTGGCGCCTTTCTCCAATGTCATCCTGCGGGTCCCTGTGCCGGAGACACTGGCCGACGTGCGGGTGTCCATTTTCTACTGGGACACCAGCCTGCTATCGGGATGGCTGGAGATGGTGGCCGATGAACGTCGTGCCACCACCAGTGAAGATCTGTCCAGCCTGCCCCGACGTGAATGAGTCCACGCTCACCCCACGGCATTTGTCTGCAACAGCTCGGCGAGCAATCCGCGCTGGCGGTAGAACTCCACTTCAGCCACGCCGGCGGCCTCCAGATCGGCGCGGATCTCTGCGGCGTCACGTTCTGCGGCGACGTGCTGACGGATCAGAGCCGTCTTGCGAGCCTGCAAATCGAGGAACTCCATGTCCACCACAGGGGTCTGCGGCCATTTGCCGTCTGCCTGCCCTGCTTTGAGCACCTGCTTGAAGGGCTTGCCGACCTTCTGCGCCTGCGTCTTGGCCTCATTGATGCCGGCATACCAGTCAGGATGCACAAGACGGTAGTAGTCGCGCATGGCCTGCTTGTTGTAGTGAATGACCAGCTTGCGGCCTTCCACATCGAGGAAGGTGGTGCCGCGGAAGGAATCGGCGTCGATGGTATCAACAAAGAGCAGTTCCTCACGATCCACGGCAAATTCCCATTTGAGGTCCCACAGCAGAAGGCCGGCGCTTTCCAGAAGCTCGCGCACGGCCCAGCCGCCGAGGATGGCCAGCTTGACGGTGTGCAGGAAGTCATCGCTGCTGAGGCCGGACATCATCAGCGCTTCCTGCTTGCTGACGGCGCGGTCTTCAGGCTCGTATTTGCTGGTGAGGTCGTAGATGGCCCGCTCCAGCATTTCCCACACGCCCATGGGCTTGGAGAGGCCGAGCTCCTGCTCATAGCCGCGCTTGGCCGCTTCGCTGAGGCCCTGGTATTTTTTCAAGATGGACGAGCCGCTGGTCACGCCAAAGCGCACGATGTACTCCAGCGGCACCACGTAGGTGTCGCTCTGGTGAAACTGCGCGTAGTCGAAAACATGTGTGCCCAGCAGATTGCGTTGCGGTGGATGCATGACTGGGAATCGGCGCACGACATTGTAGCAGCTCGGATGCTTGGGCAGGCCTGAGCGGACGATCTCCCCTGTCACGGCATCCACCATGCCGACGTGATGGGTCGCCGCACCACGCTCCAGCATGGTTTCCATGGGGCCGGTGAGCAGTTCTTTGCGCCAGGCGGGGTCCATCGGCGTGTTTTCGATGGCTGTTTTTACGCGCTGCCAGGTTTCCGGCTGGCCGAGACGGGAGTACATGGCGTGACGGAAGATGGCGCGGTTCAGGTCATTGCCTTCGATGTTGAAGATGGAGCCGACGTCAAACACGGAGCCTGCAGGCGTGGTCTCGCACACGACGTAGCCTGGATGACCTGGCACGGCGTAGAGATTCTGCACGGAGCCGCGATAAACGGGCTCGCCGAGCTTTGAGAGATCGAGATGCGTGGGCGCTGGAGCAGGATGGGACATGGTTCCGGGGAAAAACAACGGATTCTGCGCCTGTGCAACTGGGAACACAGAACCGCGAACTTTGAACTTTAAACTTTGAACTTTAAACTTCCGGCCCCTACTTTCGCCCTCACACCTTTTCCATGTCCGAAGCCGCCGCCACACCTCCCGCCTCCCTCGATTTCATCCGTGAAATGATCGCTGCCGATCTCGCCGCAGGTCGCAACGGCGGTCAGGTCGTCACCCGTTTCCCGCCGGAGCCGAACGGCTACCTGCACATCGGCCACGCCAAGAGCATCTGCCTGAACTTCGGCCTCGCCCAGGAGCATGCGCCGAATTCCCGCTGCCACCTGCGCTTTGACGACACGAATCCGACCAAGGAGGAAGTGGAGTACGTGGACAGCATCATGGCGGATGTGAAGTGGCTGGGCTTTGACTGGGGCGACAACCTCTTTTACGCCAGCGACTACTTCGAAAAACTCTACGCCTTTGCCGAGCAGCTCATCTCCAAGGGCCTCGCCTATGTGGATGACCAGACGCATGAGGAGATGCGCGCGAACCGCGGCACCCTCACCTCCCCTGGCACCCGCAGCGCCGGCGCGGACCGCAGTATGGAGGAAAACCTGGATCTCTTCCGCCGCATGCGGAAGGGCGAGTTTAAAGAAGGCGAAAAAGTGCTGCGTGCGAAGATCGACATGGCATCGCCGAACATGAACATGCGCGATCCGGCCCTCTACCGCATCCTCCACGCGCACCATCACCGCACGGGAGACGCGTGGTGCATCTACCCCATGTATGACTACGCGCATCCGCTGAGCGATGCGCTGGAGAGCATCACCCACAGCCTTTGCACGCTGGAGTTTGAGCACCACCGCCCGCTCTACGAATGGCTCATAAGCAACGTCGATGGCCTGCCCGGCGCGCCGTATCAGCGCGAGTTCGCCCGCCTGAACCTCACCTACACGGTGATGAGCAAGCGCAAGCTGCTCCGCCTCGTGAAAGAAGACCTCGTGAATGGCTGGGATGATCCACGCATGCCCACGATTTCCGGCATGCGCCGGCGCGGCATCACGGCAGCGGCGATTCGCAGCTTTTGCAAAACGATTGGGCTGACGAAGTTTAACTCGCTCACGGAGATCGCCCTGCTGGAGCATTCCATCCGCGAAGACCTCAACAAGATTTCGCATCGTGCGTATGGTGTTCTGCGCCCGATCAAGGTCGTCATCACCAACTACCCCGAGGATCAGGTCGAGTACTTCGAAGCGCCGAACCACCCCGAAGACCCTGCGGCGGGCACTCGCCAGGTGCCGCTCTGCCGTGAGCTTTACATCGAGTCCGACGACTTCATGGAGTTCCCCTCCGACGGCTTCCACCGCCTCAAGCCCGGTGGCGAAGTGCGCCTCAAATTCGCCTTCTGCATCATCTGCCAGGAGATCATCAAGGATGAAGCTGGGAAAATCGTGGAGCTGCGCTGCACGTATGATGACGCGACGCGCCATGGCAAGAAGCCGGAAGGCCGCACCAAGCCGAAGGGCATCATCCACTGGGTCAGCGCGCGGCATGCCATCGACGCCACTGTGCGCCTCTATGACCGCCTCTTCACGGTGGAGACGCCGGATGCGGACGCGGGCGAAGACGGAGATTTCACCAAGTTCCTCAATCCAGGATCGCTGGAAGTCATCACCAACGCCAAACTCGAACCAAGCCTGAAAGACGCCGCCCCCGGCACGCACTGGCAGTTTGAGCGTGTCGCTTATTTCTACGCTGACCCGATTGATTCGAAGCCTGGTACGCCGGTGTTTAACCGCACGGTGACGCTGAAGGATGGGTGGGTGAAGAAGTAGGTCTACATCATCATGGCTCGTCACGATCACTCGGATACTCTGATAAAAAAAGCGATATCCCAAGGTTTGCCATCAAGCGCATCATCTCAGGCGAAATAGCTGCTCCGCCACCCAAAGCGTCTTCTCGCGGCATGAAACCGATGTCCGCCACGTAGCATCCGGGTGGGAGTGTGGCATGATGCTCGATGAGCCAGGCTTCGAGCGCTGCAGCCTGATCAGGAAGACGCCAATTGCTTTCACATAGCCAGGCAACCTTTTCAGGCGATTGCGTCTCTCGGGAATAGATGTTAATGGGCATGAAGCGTAAAGATGTTTAAGGTCAAGCCGTCATGACTTCACCAGATCATACGTCGTGATCTCCAGCAAAAAACCGTCGGGATCGGAGAAGTAAATGGAGTGGGAGATCTCGTGATCGCGGAACTGGAATGGGACGCCTTTGGCCTCCAGCTCGGTCTGCGCGGACTGGAAGTCGGCGTAGGTCTTGGCGCGCAGAGCGAGGTGCCAGGCCTGTCCGTTTTTGGCGGGTGGCTCGCCCTCCTTCTGTGGGAAGAGGGTGAGGAAGGTGTTTCCCAGGCGCAGGAAGACTGGGACGCCGTCGCCATGGCCGGGATAGACGTGCTCAAAGCCCAGAGTGCGGATGTACCAGTCTGCGGTCGCTTGCAAAGAAGCGCAGCGCAGGGCGAGGTGGTCGATTTGTTCCAAGTTCATGGCTCAATGATGGGAATGGTGCGTGGCGGAGTCAACCTGAGCGCGGCCTGGTCGTAGGTTGGCTGTGTTTGGCGTCGAAGACGCCCCCACGCCATGGCGTTTGCGGTGCGCTGGTGGACGGATCGGCTTCGTTCGTGCACTCGGGCCGTTGAGTCATCAGGCCGTGCCGCAAGCGGGAGGTACGAAAGGCACTCTTGCCTGTCGATCGGCGCTCACGCTGGCGGGCTCGTCATCGAATCACCTCGTCCTCCGCCAGCCAGACCGCTGGGCCATGCCAATGGTCTCCGTGTGTTTGCGGTGCCGCTGATCGACAGGCAAGAGTGCCCGTCGTACTTCCAAACCGGCCGACTGCGAAGACGCCCCCACTCCATGGCGTTTGCAGCACGCTGGAGGACGGATCGGCTTCGTTCGTACGCTCCGGTCGTTGAGTCATCAGGCCGTGCCGCAAGCGGGAGGTACGACAGGCACTCTTGCCTGTCGATCGGCGCTCACGCTGGCGGACTTGTCATCGAATCATCTCGTCCTCCGCCAGCCAGACCGCTGGGCCATGCCAATGGTCTCCGTTTGTTTGCGGTGCCGCTGATCGACAGGCAAGAGTGCCCGTCGTACTTCCAAACCGGCCGACTGCGAGGACGTTCCTACGCCATGGTGATTGCGGTGCGCCGGTGTACGGGCGGGCTTTCGCCACGCCCATCCTACGGATAAGCCGCCACGCTCCGGCACCGATTCCAAAATTCGCCCGAGGATGTTTTGGCGGAGGGGACGTATTACTGTCACAGTAGAATCATTCAGCCCCCCTTCCCTTATGAAACTGATCCGCGATCTTTTGGTGCTCTGCTCGGGCGTGGTGTCCGCGCTTTATCTGCTGAACATCAGCTTCGGCGTGGCGGAGTTCATTCCGGACAACATCCCAATCTTTGGCAATCTGGACGAGGCGGCAGCGACGGCGCTGCTGATCAACTGTCTGGCGTACTTCGGCGTGGACATCGGGCATTTCCTGCGGCGCAAGGGCACGGAGGAGAAGCCGGTGCCAAAGACGCATGACATTGATGTCACCAAGTGAGTAAAAGGTGACGAGCGCCCCAGCGCCAAAGTACTTACGAGCTTTAGCTCGCTCTGGGAGGAGCGGCGCTTTTCCAGAACGAGCTAAAGCTCGTGAGTACTTTCCACGACAATGTCCGCTGCGGGCGCCTGCGCCTTCATCTCGGCATGGGCTCCATGGATTAGGCTCCATTTCAAACCGGGGCAGTAGCGGGATTCCCAGGCATCGCGTCGGATGAGGGTGTCGGCAGCGCCATGGCGGAGATACGGGAAGTGGCGCTTGTGGTGCAGCGCCAGCCTCAGCGGGGCGAGGTCTTCGCTGAAGCTGACGAGATGGAGGGGGCGGAGAGGGCCTTTCGCGGCTTCGGCTTCGTAAAGGAGGATGATGGCGATGGCGGTGGCGGCGGCATCGAGATGGGTGTCCCAGACGACGAGCGGCGGTGAATCGGCGGGCTGGCGGAGAAGCCGAACGACCTGGGACTCGATGGCGGGATCGAGCTGCGGGCTTGTGGGGATGATACGGAGCGAAGGAGTGTGCAGAATGGCGGGCGGCTGGCCGTGGAGCTCGTAGTCGCCTTCGTGATGCACTTTGGTGGAAGTGCGCTTCGGATGTGTGACGGGATGGTCCACATCCTCGATGGGCAGGATCTCGCGGCGTTCGCGGTAGAGCGCGAGGAAGCGATCTTCGAGAATGCTCTGGCGCACCTCGCGCATGAGCTGGTGGTAGAAGTGGATGTTGTGCTGGCCCACGAGCGTCCAGCCGAGCTGCTCCTGCGTCTTGGTAAGGTGGTGCAAATAAGCGCGGCTGTGTGTGGCGCAAACCGGGCAGGTGCAGGTGGGATCAAGCTTGTCCTCGCTGAATTTGTACACGGAGCGGCGCAGCTCGACGATGCCGCGGGAGGTGAAGGCGGTGCCGCGCTTCGCCACCTGCGTGGGGATGATGCAGTCGAACATGTCCACGCCGCGATGCACGGCCTCCAGCACATCCACGGGCGTGCCTACGCCCATGAGGTAGCGCGGGCGATCTGAGGGAAGCAGCGCGGCGGTGAGCTCGCACACATCTTCGCGCTCGTTCTTTTCCTCCCCCACGGCGAGCCCGCCGATGGCGAAGCCGTCGAAGTCGAGCTGCATGAGTCCGGCGGCGCTCTCGCGACGGAGCTGTGGGTACAGAGCCCCCTGCACGATGCCAAACATGGACTGCGGCGAGTCCTCACGCGCGGCGAGGCTGCGCACGGCCCAGCGCTGCGTCACCTGCAGGGCGGCACGCGCGGTCTTCTCATCGGCGGTGGAAGGGATGCACTGGTCCAGCACCATCATGATGTCGCTGCCGATGGCGCGCTGCGTTTGAATGCTGAGCTCCGGGCTGAGGAGGATGCGCTGGCCGTCCACGTAGCTTTGAAACACCGCGCCTTTCTCCGTCATGGAACGTGAGTGCGGCAGCGAGAAGATCTGATAACCGCCGGAGTCCGTGAGCACGGAGCCAGGCCAGTTCATGAATTTGTGAATGCCACCCATCTTCGTGAAGACATCGGGACCAGGACGCAGCAGGAGGTGGTAGGTGTTGGCGAGGAGGATCTGCGAACCGGACGCGTGCAGCGACTCCTGCGTCTGCGCCTTCACCGTGGCCTGCGTGCCCACGGGCATGAACAGCGGCGACTGAATGGTGCCGTGCAGCGTGTGAAACGTGGTGGCGCGGGCGCGGGAGTCGCCGGCCTGGGCATCGAGCTGGAAACGGAGACGGGAGGGAGACATGGAGGACACTGGCTGAGGCGGCGGTTTTCATTGCGGGCAGGAGTGCCCGCATCACTGGTGAGCCCGACGCGGGATGCGGTTACTTCGGATCTGCAAGCATGGCGCGCAGGCCGGAGAAGAAATTGGTGTTCTCCTCCTGCGTGGTGGTTTCGTTCATGTGCTTGGTGTAGTCCAGCTCCTCGACGTACGTGCGGTCCAGCTCCTTGAGGAAGGTGCTGGGCATGCTGCTCTGCACCTTGCCCCACTTCATGCGCGTGCGGGTGTAGCTCATGGTGAGCTTCTGCTTGGCACGGGTGATGCCCACGTAGAAAAGGCGGCGCTCCTCATCCACACGGCCTTCATCAAAGCTGCGCTTGTGCGGCAGGATGCCCTGCTCCATGCCGGGCAGAAACACGACGGGAAACTCGAGTCCTTTGGAGGCATGCATGGTGATCAGGCACACGCCCTTTTTCTTTTCGATGTCGTCCTTCTCCTCGCGGTCGTCATTGAGGCTGACTTCATCCAGGAAACCTGCGAGGCCGCTGGCGCGATCGCGCTCGGCATGGTTCGTCATGCTTTTCAGCAGTTCGTTGATGCCGTTCTCCCAGCCTGCGAAATCATCGGGCTCTTTGGCGGCCTTCTTGAGATATTCCATGTAGCCGACCTCCAGGATCAGCGCCTGCGTCATTTCCACGAGATTGGTGCCGGGCGTGGTGGCAGGTCCGGCAAATTTCACAATGAGCTGCGTGAAAGTGCGGATGGCATTGCGCCCTTTTTCGGGGATCTGGCGCAAAAAATCCTCATCGCACAGCGCCACCCAGATGCTGTGGTGCTTCTCCATGCTGCGTTCACGCGCGAGCTCGGCGGTGGCGCTGCCGATGCCTCGCGTGGGCGTGTTGAGGATGCGCAGCAGCGCCATGTCATCGTGCGGATTGTGCAGCACGCTGAGGTAGCTCAGAATGTCTTTGACCTCACGCCGGTCAAAGAAGCTGCGGGCGCCCACCACGCGGTAGGCGATTTTGCGCTGGCGGAAGGCCTGCTCCAGGATTCGCGACTGCTCATTGGTGCGGAAGAGCACGGCGAACTCTTCCAGCGCCTGCTTGTTGGCAAAGTGGGCGGTCTCCACTTCCTTCGCGATCATGTCCGCCTCTTCCTTGTCATCCTCGTTGGCGATGAGACGGACGAGGTCTTTGCCCTGGTTGCGGCTCCAGAGCGACTTGGGCCTGCGACCCACGTTGTTTTTGATGAGGCTGTTGGCCGTATGCAGGATGGGCGTGGTGCTCCGGTAGTTTTCCTCCAGCTTCACCACGTGCGGATTGGGGAAGAAGTTTTCGAATTCGGTGATGTTGGTGATCTCCGCACCGCGCCAGCCGTAGATGGACTGGTCGTCGTCCCCCACCACGCACACGTTGTACGGCGCGGGCACGAGGGCGCGCAGCAGGCGCATCTGGAGCGAGTTGGTGTCCTGGAATTCGTCCACCATCACGTAATGGTGGCGGCTCTGCACCGTGGCGCGCACCTGGGCGTTTTCTTCCAGCAGGCGAACGCCGAGGATGATGAGGTCATCGAAGTCCATGACGTTCAGCCCGCGCATCTCGTCCATGTACTTTTCCATCACTGCGGCATCGAGGTTTTCCTCGGGATTCCCCAGGCTCTCGCCGGCGTTCTTGGCCTTGCTGATGCGGGAGAGCGCCATGCTGGGGTCCAGCGTCTCGTCCTTCACCAGCAGGGTCTGCAGCACGCGCTTGATCAGCGTCTCCTGCTCGCCCTGGCTGTAGATGGCAAAGTTGTTCTTGTAGCCCACGTGCTCGGCAAACTCGCGCAGCAGACGCACGCAGAACGCATGGAAGGTGCCGACGACGACCTTCTTGCCGAGACCGTCGCGCACCATGCCTTTGATACGCTCGCGCATTTCATTGGCGGCCTTGTTGGTGAAGGTCACGGAGAGAATGTTCTTCGGGTTGATGCCCTCGTTCACCATGTAGCTGATGCGCGCGGTGAGCACGCGCGTCTTGCCGGTGCCCGCACCTGCAAGGATGAGCAGCGGGCCGTGAATGTGCGTGGCGGCCTCGCGCTGCTGCGCATTGAGTGTTCCGGTGAAGCCGCTCATGACGCCCCCGCACCTCGCACGGGCAGACCACGTTCACGCCATTCATTGAGCACATGCGGCAGCAGCTTGTGCTCCTCCACCTTGATCCGCGCATGCAGCGTCTCCGCTGTGTCGCCGATGGTCACGGGCACTTTGGCCTGGCCGAGAATGCGACCGCCATCAATCTCCTCCGTGACAAGGTGAACGGTGCAGCCGGTTTCAAGCTCGCCTTCATCGATGGCAAGCTGCGGCGCATTGGCTCCTTTGAACTTCGGCAGCAGCGAAGGATGCACATTCACAATGCGGCCGGCATAGGCGCTGATCACCGGCTCTTTGAGTATGCGCATGAATCCAGCGAGCACGACGACATCCACGCGCGCACGCTCCAGGTGTTCGAAGATTTCTTTCTGCGCCGCTTCGCTGAGGCGGCGTGGATTGTCACCGCCATTCACATACAGCGCCGGCAGTCCTTCTGAGCGGGCGATTTCACGAAAGCCTGAGTCCGCCTCATCACTGAGCGTGATGGCAATCTCCGCACGCAAAGTGTTCGCCTGGATGGCCGCAATGATCGCACGCAGGTTGGACCCTGCACCGGAGCCAAGAACGGCGAGACGCAGCAGGCCGCTGCCTGACGCGCCGGAATCACCCGCCTGCATCTTGTTGATGGTCTTCGTGGTGGAGCGCCCGGGCACCAGCGGCAGGATGCAGATCTGTGCGCCCGCCGCTTCCAGCGCGGTGCGCTCTTCACGATTGAGCGACTCGACGGTGTAGTCTCCGCCTTTGGCATACACATGCGGCTTGATGGCTTCGATGAGCGAAGTGGCGCGCTCATCACCAAACACCACCACGGCATCCACCGCACGCAGCGCGGACATCACTTCCGCACGATCATTTTCAGGATTGAGCGGACGATCCGGACCCTTCAAGGCGCGGACAGATTCATCTGAATTCAAGGCGACCACCATGGCATCTCCGAGGGCACGCGCCTGCTCAAGGTAGCGCACATGGCCTGCGTGCAGGAGATCAAAGCAGCCATTGGTGAAGACCAGTTTTTTTCCCTGCTGATCCAGGGTGTCGCGCATGCGCCGGACGTCGGCGATGGTGGCGGGTGTGTAGTCATCAGGCATGCTTTGCTAATGGCGCGAAGCGTGGAGGATGCAAGGTGGAGAGATTGGAAATTCGCGGATGGAACTGCGGCGACGGTGCCGTCAAATTCTCGTTCTGTGTTCTTTGTTTTTTCTTTGCTTGATCCCAGGGCGGAGTCTGCGGTTCAAGCACGACCACGCCCACGGTAGATTTGGTGCGTGTGAGCATGCGGAGAGTTTTTTGAACGAGGTGGAGCTGCTGCATTCGTGCGTCTTGGGGTGGGCGTGGGTATGGGGCTTTAGGGAGCTCACCAAATGCCTCCTTCGAATCATCGGTGGCGTGCGTGAGCCGATCAGCACGTCAAAAGCGGTGGCTCCGTTCGTTCCTCACTGCGCAACCGCACTCCATATCAGAGCGCGTCAGCCAGCCGCATACCAGATCCCACCTTGAGCTACCTAGATATACCTTTACATGCCATCAAAAGGCATGCCATACGAACACAAAAAAAGCGGAAGGGTTCGCCTTCCGCTTTTCAGAGATGATTGAACCGCTGCTCAGCCTTCCTTGGACACCACCTTGGGGGTGCTGCTTTCGAGAACGGCGGCGCCCGGATCACGTGTGAGGGGCCAGTAGGCATCCATGTTGAGCTTGGCGGGCGGGGTCATTTTGAACTGTGCGCCGGCCTTGGTTGCAAAGCCCTGATAAGCGAGAGGCATGAGGGTGACGCAGACGCGCTCCTGATCAAACTTCTGAACATGCAGCGCTGCTGCGAAGGTGCTCTTTTGATCAAGAACCAAGGAATCACCCACTTGATAGGGATCAGCCTTGTCCTTGTTGCCGGGAAGCACGATTTCGATGTCCACGTCTTCAATGTCTGCGGAGCGTGCACGCACCACCCAGCCTTCAGTAATGACATCGTTCGCGGTGAGCGGACGGGCATTGATCACCTGAAAGGTGCCCTTCACATAGAGGGGCTGCTCCTGCTTGTAGTTGCGGATGTAGGAACGCTTGAGGAGGTCGTTCTTCACCGCGAGCTGCTCGTGATTGAAGGCGTAGAACTCGGCGAGCAGATCACGTGCAGGAAGGAATTTGCCCTGTGGCACGGTGTAATTGGTGAACTTGCGCAGAGGGTCGAGCTTGTCGAAACGCGCCAGCACACGGTAATTGAATGGTTTTTCAGGGTGCGCGAACACCATGATGCTGAAGAACCAGCAGAAGGTGGCAAAGCCCATCAGCAAGGTGATGAGAATGGTCCACCAAAAGATGCCTCCAGAGTCTTTCTTCTTGGAAAAGCTTCCCCCGCCGTAAGAACGGTACTCGTTGCCGTCGCTCAAAAATCGGATTTGCATGACAGATTTGCGAAAATTTTAGTATTTATAAAATAGGAATGTTCAAATTCTACAATATCGACGGAATTTGAAAAGGAAATTTTGTGAATAAGTTGGCAACAAGATTGCTTCAATATTGGGCCAAGGAGTCAATGAATGTGAGGCTTAGATTTAGGTAGTCTGAGGTTCAAAGGAGGTACCGCAGCCGCAGCTCCGGGCGGCATTGGGATTGGTCAGCTTGAAGCCGGCGTCCGCCAGCGAATCCACATAGTCAATCTGGCAGCCGCGCAGATAGCCGATGCTCTCCGGATCAATGATTATCGAGACACCTCCCTCCGACTGCACTTCGTCGTCGTTTTTGGCCTGGTCAAGGCCCATGACATACTGCATGCCGGCGCAGCCGCCCTTCTCCACACGCAGGCGCAGCCCGGTGCCCTCTTCCGCATTCTTTTCTGCAAGGAGGGATTTGAGATGTTCGACGGCGCTGGAGGTGAGGGAAATCATGGGCAGGGTGGCAATGGAGACCTTGTGTCTGATGGCCGAGAAGCACGGAGATTGCAAATCCCCATCAGGCATCCAAGATAACATTTCCGGGCAGTGGTACAGGCTACGCCTCCCAGCCCGCACTTTATCGAAATTCATGGCAAAAATACGCATTCTTCCAGACGCACTCGCCAGCCAGGTGGCGGCAGGCGAAGTCGTGGAGCGCCCGGCCGCTCTGGTGCGCGAGCTGGTGGAGAACAGTCTGGATGCGGGAGCCACCCACATCGAGGTGCACGCCCAGCGCGGCGGCATTGCGATGATTCGCATTGTCGATGATGGAAGCGGGATGGACCGGGAGGACGCCATGCTGTGTCTGGAGCGCCATGCCACCAGCAAGATACGGACCAAGGAGGACCTGGGAGCGATCCACACCTTCGGATTTCGCGGAGAGGCCCTGCCCAGCATCGCCAGCGTGTCGCGCTTCCGGCTTGCCACGCGTGAGAAATCCGCGCTGGTGGGCACGGAGATCGAGGTGAATGGCGGCAAGATGGTGGCGGTGCGCGATCACGGCGGCGCACCGGGCACGGTCATCGAGGCGCGCTCGCTGTTTTTCAATGTGCCTGCGCGGCGTAAATTCCTGCGCACGGAAAACACGGAATTTGCCCACGTGGAGCAGCAACTGCGGCTGCATGCCATCGCCAATCCGCAGACGGCTTTCACCCTGACTCATAATGGAGAACTCGTGCTGCACCTGCCGGCCACGCGCGACATGCTGGAGCGCATTCGCGGCCTCGTGGGGGACGAGCTGGCCTCCCGCCTGCTGAAGGTGGAGGAAACCACGTGGCATGGAATCACCGTGTCCGGCTACATCGGCGGTCCGGGCATGAGCCGCTCCAACCGGCAGATGCAGACGACGTATCTGAACGGTCGCCCCATCGAAAGCGCCAGCATCTCCTACGGCCTGCGGGAGGGCTACCACACCGCGCTCATGAAGGGCCAGCATCCGGTGACCTTCCTGTTCATCCAGATGGATCCGCATGCGTTCGATGTGAACGTGCATCCGGCCAAAAAGGAGGTGCGGTTTCACGATGGCCACAGCGTGCGCGATGCCATCTCCCGCTGCGTGAGCCACACGCTGGAAAACGCCGCCAAGCTGCCCACAGGTCATGCCCCTGCGCGCACCGTGCCAGCCACGCCTGCGGCAGCGCGGGTGCCCCTGGTGCCCGAGAGCCGCCAGGAGCAGTTTGCCATGCCGGTGGCGCCCTCCACCGCGCCGCTGCGCAACATTACCCCGGCACCGCAGCCAGCCGCAGCCGCCGTCTCTCATCGCGTGGCGGATGTGCTGGAACGCATCGCTGCGGGACGCAACACGGCCGCAGTTTTGCCGCAGATATCTAGGGCAGAGACATCCACGGACGAAGTGCAGGCCGACAACACAGCACCGCAGGAACAAGAAGCGCCCCAAGAGGCCAATACCCCTGCCCCGCAAGCAGAAGAACCCGCCGAGCCACCGGAGTACCGCATCATCGGCGTGCTGCAAAAACTCTATGTCCTCATGGAGGGAAAGGAGGGCCTCGTGCTCATGGACCAGCACGCCGCGCATGAGCGGGTGAACTTCGAAAAATTCCGCCGTGCTATCGAGTCCGGCGGCGTGCCCTGCCAGCGGCTGCTGCTGCCCGTCACGCTGCAGACCACGCCCCGGGATGCCGACTTGCTGAAGCAGAATCTCGCCTCGCTGAACCGCCTGGGCATCGAGATCGAGCCCTTCGGCCCGAACATCTTCAAGGTGGAAACGCTGCCAGCGTTTTTGAAGACAGACGACCCCGCCACATGGTTGGACGAAGTGATCGAAGAGCTCAGCAGCCTGAGCACGAAATCCTCCAGCCTGAGGCTGAGCGAAGACGCCATCGCCACCATCGCCTGCCGCGCCTCGGTGAAGAGCAACGACGCGCTCTCCATCCCCGAGATGCAGGCGCTGCTGAAGGACCTCTTCGCCTGCGAAATGCCCTACTGCTGCCCCCACGGCCGCCCCACCCTGGTGCAGATTTCCACCAGCGAGCTGGAGCGGAAGTTTGGGCGCAGGGCACCGGGCTGACACGCGGCATGAAAAGGCCCCCGGGAGGAAGAGATCATTCTCGACAAGCGCCGCCCTCCTCCGGTATTTTGCGTAAATGAAAGATGCACATGTGCGGTGTCTGCTGCTGGCAGGCGGATTTCTGATGTGGGGCACCGCGCCGGCGGCCGAGAGCAGCCCGCCGACGGGGCAGGATCCTGCGCCGTTGATGCTGCGGCGCCTTTACGAGACGCCGCTGGATTTTTTCAGCTTCGCGGATCGCCGCACCGATCCGCAGCAGCGCCGCACCAGCCAGCAGATGCTGGAAGACTGGGGCATTCCGTTTCCCGCAGGCGCGTGGTCCCGGTTTCATGAATGGGGAAACCGCCTGGTGGTGGTGAACACGCAGGAGAATCTGGCGCTGGTGGCCCAGCTTGTGGAGGAGCAGGCCCAGACCGCGCCGCGCACCCTCGTGACGCATGCCACGGTCTTCGAAGGCCCCGGCAGGCTGATCCGGAAGATCAATGCCGCAGCCTCCCGGAAAATGAGCGCCATCAGCGAGCTGGAGTCCCTGCTGGCGCAGTCCCAGCGGCCAGAGGCGGGCGTGCGCGTGGTCGCCGATGCCTGGCTGGAATCGGGCTCCGGCACCTACGGCAGCACGGAGACGGTGCGGGAGCAGGCCAAGGCCGAGATGAGCCTGGATGATGCGGGCCGCCCTGCGCTGGCGATGGGCTGGCATCCGGCCGGCCTGCGGCTGGAGATGGAGGCCACCTTTGGCTCCTGGAGCCGACCGGAGATCACCCTCAGCACGACGCTGCAGCTACACCCTGCCGCGCCAGGTGGGCGGCCGGAGGTGCGCAGCGTTGCCTTCACCTCTGGAATGTCCCTTTTCAATGGAGACACCAAGATTCTCGGCATCGCCAGGCCCGGTGCCGGCTCCAGCGCCGAGAACGCTGATCTGCTGTGGATCGCCTTTATCACCGTGCGTGCGCAGCCCGTGGCCATGGGGAAAAAGCCCCCGCCTGAAGCCCCGCCAGACCAGCCACAGGCGGCCCGCACCCCTGCGGAGGAGGCGCGGGAGGCTGAGCTGCGGCAGCCGCCCCCGCGCACCGCCTTCTTCACGCTGCACACCGTGCAGGCTCCGGCGCCCTTTCTCCGTGCGCTGGCCGCCAAAGGCACCACCGCCAGCGACCACGCAGCCCTGTGGCGCGAGGTGGAAACTGCGGCGGCGCTCGGCGAGGTGGCGTTCATCGACAGCCACAGCCTTGAGGCCCAGTCCGGCCAGAAGGCGGAGATCAGCGCCGTGCGCGAATGCGCCTGCCCCGCCACGTTTGAAACCGATGGCAAGGGCCGGCCCGCCGTGGAGCTGGAAAGGCACCCCACAGGCTCGCGGCTTTCCCTGGAGCCCGTGATCAGCTCAGACGCGCACAGCATCACCGTGACGGTGGACTATGAGCTGGGCACCGCACCCCCCGGGCAGCGGCTGCAGGAGTTTCATGGGCCCGCGCCGGAGAGCGGGCTTGAGTTTCCGCTCACGGATTTCCATGCGGCGCATTTGCAGACGGGCTTCACCTTGGGCGATGGCGGCACCCGGCTGCTCACGCTCTGGAAGCCCGCCGGACAGGCCGCAGGAGAAGAGGTGCTCTGGGCCACCTTTCTGCATGGCGATGTGGTGGCACACACCCGGCCGCCCAAGGAGCCGCCCGTGCACGTCTCCGGCACCGTGCCGCTGCCGGATGAAAACGAGTGGGTCACCCGCGCCCTGCGCGTGCTGCCGCAGATGGCCGGCGGCGCCAAAACAGCGCAGCAGATTTTGGAGGAGGCGGGGATCCCCTTCCCGCCCGGGGCCCAGGCGCATTTCAATCCCAAGGGAAACTGGCTGATCATGCGCAATCAGCGCAAGCACCTGGAGCTGGCGGAGGCCTTCATCGGGGTTGGCTGCGCTTCCTCCCCGCCGCTCGGGCTCGTTTTCACCACGCATGTCGTGCAGGCGCCGGGGCCCCTGATCCGCCGCATGATGGCGGAGGTCTCCACGCAGAGCGACCACCGCCCGCAGTTTGAGCGGCTGCTCGCCGCGCCCGAGGTGAAGCATCTCGGCACCTCCCACATCGAGACACGCTCCGGCTTCAGCGCCTCTTCGGAGTCCGCGCTGGAGCACACAGCCCTCAGCAGATTCTCCCCGGATCTTGATCAAGACCAGGACGTGCGCAAAATCGGATTTCTCCTGGAATTGCAGCCTCAGGTGATGTCAGACGGCTCCACCGTGGACCTCACGGCAACGGCGGAATTTCACACGGCTGAGCCCAGGGAAAACCGCGTGCCCCTGACGGACACTCAGGGGCGCAAACTGGAGCTGCCGCTCACCGATTATCACCCGGCAAAAACCGCCACGCGCATCATGCTGCCCGATGGTGCGGCACGTCTGCTGGGAGTGTGGAAGCCCACCGGCAAGCCAGAATTTGAATCCGAAGACCTCCTTCAGGCCGCCTTCATCACCTATGACCGGATTCCCGTGCTGGTTTACAAAAACGCCCCTTCGGAAAAAACCGAGGGCAAGTGAGAGTAATGCCCCGGCTATGAATTCACCACGGAGTCCACAGAGGACCACAGAGGTTCCGGATCCCTTTCTGATCTCTGTGATCCCTGGGGTTAAAAACCAGGCACCATCTCTCCAGACTCGTTTTTAACTGATCGTGGTACAAGCCGCCGCTCCGGGCGGCGCGGAGTGCGGATAACAAAGAATGTGAATCTCGTGATAAGTCCGCCACCCACCCGCGTTAAAGGGCGCAATCCCCCATCCCCTGCCCTGTCCATGAACCCTCTTCGCCACGATCTCAGCCGCCGCGCTTTTGTCTCCGGTGCCGCCAAGACCTTCCTCGGTGTCAGCACCGCCGCGCATTTCGGCTCCCGCATTCTCGCCGCACCCGGACAGGGAGCCTCGCCGCTGAAGCAGGCGGCCACGGCGCGCAACGTCATCTACCTCTACATGACCGGCGGCATGAGCCACCTGGACACCTTTGACCCCAAGCCGGAAAAGCCGGACGTCATGGGCCTGACCAAGGTCATCAACACCAAGGTGGACGGCATCCGCGTCTCCAACAACATCCCCCTGATCGCCCGGCAGATGGACAAGCTGGCGGTGATCCGCAGCATGATGACGACGCAGGGCGCGCATGAGCAGGGCAACTACTACCAGCACACCAGCTACACCATGCGCAGCAGCATCCGCCACCCCTCCATGGGTGCGTGGCTGCAGAAGTTTCAGGATCGTGGAAACCCCACGCTCCCAGGCAGCGTGATGATCGGCAACGACAGCCGGCATCCCGGCGCCGGATTCTTTGAAAGCCGCTTCGCGCCGCTGATGATCAATGATCCCGAAAGCGGCATCAACAACGTCCACACCAACCAGTGGTTCACCGAAGAGCGCTTCAACAACCGCCTCAGCGTCGCCAAGCAGCTCGACCGCCAGTTTGCCGAGACCTACAATGTCAAAAACGTGCGCGCCTACGCCGACATGTATGACGACGCCCTTAAGATGATGAAGAGCGAAGAACTGAAGGCCTTTGACCTCAGCGCCGAGCCCGACGCCCTGCGCAGCAGGTACGGCACCGACCGCTTCGGCCAGGGCTGCCTCCTCGCCCGCCGCCTGGTGGAGCACGGCGTCCGCTTTGTGGAAGTCTCCTTCGGCAGCTGGGACACCCACAATGCCAACTTCACCCGCGTCCCCGAATTGTGCGATGAGCTCGACTCCGCCCTGAGCACCCTGCTTCAGGATTTGGAAGCCCACGGCATGCTGCAGGAAACCATGGTCGTGCTGGCCACCGAATTTGGCCGCACTCCTGAGATCAATGCCAACGACGGTCGCGACCACCACGCACGCGGCTTCTCCTGCCTCCTGGCAGGCGGCGGCATCCGCGGCGGCCAGGTCTATGGAGCGACCGACGACACCGGTCTGGAAGCCGCCGTCAATCCCGTGACCATCCCAGACTTCAACGCCACCATCGCCTACGGCCTCGGCATTCCCCTGGATCAGGTGCTCTACAGCCCCAGCAAGCGCCCCTTCACCGTCGCAGACAAAGGCAGGCCGATCACTGAGCTGTTTGGGTGAGGTGATACCATGCTCCATTGAAAACAGGTCTGTTCGCTGAAAGGACATGCCTGCTTTCTGGAACGTAGGTTGGGTGTGTTTGGCGTCGAGGGCCGCCCATGCTCCAGCGCCCGCTCCGCCAAACCGCCCGACTGCGGGGACGTTCGCACGCCGCAGCGCCCACGGTGCGCCCAAGGCTGCCCGAGCGCTCGCAGGCTCAAGACGCGGGCCTCACGCTCATGGACGGACGGGCTGCCGCCACATCCATGCTGCGTCCCAGCATGCAGCGCCGCCCCCCTCCTTGTGATTGCACTCGGGGTGCAGGGGGCCTATCTTCAAAGGTGCCGCACTCCTCCTCATGAACGAAATCATCGGCACCTGGGTCCATGGTCACGCCAACGGTCATGGCGGAGGTTCGCATGATTTTTGGTTCATCTTCTCTTCGGGCGGGCGCGGGCGCTTTGTTTACAACGGCTGGTGGCTGTATCGCTTCGACACCTTCAGCTGGCATGCGTGCCCAGGGACAAACACCTTTCGCATCCTCAACATCGAGACCCGCTTTCAGGACCCGCACTTTCCCTGCGGCCACCCTGCGTCTTCGCTGCTCGGCTTTCATTCCTACACCCTTCGCCAGGAGGCGGGCGCCGCCGATCCTTCCCTGGTTTTGACCCTTCCCGATCTGCCCGCAGAATCTGATTTTCTGCTGCAAACGAATCATCCGATCGACATGGACTCTCTCATGGAGACGTCCGACTGGCTCTGAACCCGCTCACCTGGAGAGGCCGCCTTACTCCGGATTGACGTCGTAGGCATTGGTCAATGAGGCCGCCAGCTCCTCCTCCCTCATGCGAATGATCTGGCGTCCTGGTTCATGGCCTGGATGGGCTCCGGCAGGAGGTTCACAACCCGCAGCACGTTCACTGGTTCAGGGATGGGTGGGGCAAATGGGGGATGAGTTTCCATTTCCTCCAGCGTCGGGTTCAGTGGATCATTGAGGTTCACCGCTGGGTTCACAGGATCATTTCACCCCGTTGGGGTTTGGGTCTAGGATCACAGGATCAGTACCTATATATAGGTACTGATCCTGTGATCCTATTGGGATCAGGATCAACGCAGGATCATGATCCTGGATTGATCCTGATCCTGGCCTGTCATGCTCGCAGATAACACCCCGTTGATCCCTGCTTGATCAACCCGAGGGACAGCCAGAGCTTGATGCGGCGTTTGGCGGTCGGCTCGGCCACGTGAACATTCTCCATGATCCGCTGCTTGAGCTCGCGGTAAGGCATTTGCCCCACATGCCCCGCAAACACGGCCTGGCATTCGGGCTGCTCGGTCTTCCGTGCGGTCTCGGCTTTGCTCTCCTTGGTCTCGGGCTCCACGGTCACGTGCATGCCTTCGGGGGTGGACCACGCGAAGCGCAGGGCGTCATCGCGCGAGATGCAGGCGTGGCGGCAGCGCTCGGAAAAAATCGTGGAGGCGCCGGTTTTGGCGTCCTTGGCGATGCGGAGATTGCTCTCCGCCTTGCGCTCGAGCTGGCTGCCGAGGTGGCCGCGGGTCTTGCCGGTTTCAAAGCCGGAGGGGTTCTCGTGCAGCACGACGATGATCGGGCAGGCGTAGGTGATGGCGAGCTGAGCGAGGTGCTCCACCAAAGCGAAGGCTTCGATGTCGTCATTGGGGCTTTTGCACAGATCGGCCACGCCATCGATGAAGACGCTGTGGATGCCGCCGCATTCCGCATGGGCGCGCTGCATTTCCGCCGCCAGGTAGGCGCGGCGTTTCTCGGTGGAAACATCCGCCAGGGAGTAGCCGCGAAAATGATCCGGCATGCTGCTGGCATGGGCGCGCAATGCAGCGCGGTGGACGAGGCTCCACGCATCAAAAGGCGACTGCTCGGTGTCAAACAGCACCACGGCGCGGCCTGCAGGCGCGGCGGCGGTGAAGCCCAGCAGATCGCACTCCGTCCCCCACGCGGGGACTTCGTCTTTTTCGTCCTCCTCGGCATTCGTCTTCGGCGCTTCGGCGGCCAGCGTGCTGGCGATCATCGCGCCCACGATGGCGCTTTTACCCCCCTTGGCCTGGGCGGAGATGACCGTGAGATTTCCCGGCGTGCAGATCTGCTGCGAGAGCAGGGTGAAGACCGGCACGGGCTGCTCCGGCGGATCGGTGAGGCGGATGCGGCGCGCATCCAGCTCCGTGAAATCCACCGCGCTCCCCGTGGCAGCGGGACCGCTGATCGTGATGGCGATCTCCCCGCCCCCAGCCCCGGCGCCAGGCGGGGCGGTGCTCAGGGTGCTGGTGGAGGCGGGCGCGGGGTCCACGGTGATGAAGTGGGCGGGATCGGCCAGCAGCGCGCTCAGCGCGGCGGCTCCCTGGGCATTGTGATAGCTGCGGAGGTCTTTCATGGCTGGGATGGGAGGTTGAGGATGCGGATCTGGGCGGCATGCGGGCGCAGCAGCGCGGCCGTGCGTTGGGCTCCGGCAGCGCCGGAGGTGTCGCTGTCAAACATGAGGGTGACGTTGAGCCCTTTGAACCCGGCGGCCCACTCCGGCTTGAACGAAATGCCGGGGCTGGCCACGATGGCGGTGTCCCCCTTGAGCGTGAGATTTTCCATGCCGGCATCCAGCAGCGCGATGAGGTCCGACTCGCCCTCCGTGATGATGTAATTCCGCACCCAGGGCCGCCAGGAGGCCAGGATGAAGCGCCAGGGCTCCGTGGCGCGGCCGCAGGCCCAGGCAAACCGCACCCGCGACTTCGGCCCCCAGGGATGGCGGATTTTGATGCCCTGCGGATAGATGTAGCCGATGCGGTCCGGCAGGCAGGATCTGCCGCCGATGCTGAGGTCTGAGAAGAGGCCGATGCGCCCCTCTTCCGCGCCGAGGCAGCGGATCGTCTCCACCCGCACGCCGAACTCCGCCGCCACGCGCGCCTGCCTTTCCTCGCTCTCTGAGAGGCGCTGGCACGCCGCGTGGGCGAGGGCACTCCCAAAGACCCACGGCTCAAGCTGCACCGGTTTCTGAAGCAGCATGGGCGCAGGGAAACCGGCGCGTGATTGCTGCGGCCTGACGCCGCTTTCGTGCCCGTGGCCGCCGGTGTCGCTCCCGGCCAGCGCCAGGATGCGCCGCGCGTGCTGGCGGTCTGCCATATGCGCGGCGCAGGCGAAATCGCCGTTGGAGAAGACGGTCAGGTTGTCGCCGCCGGTGTCCTGCTGCATCTCGGCACAGGCCGGGCAGCGCGCGATGGTTTTGGTGCCGCGCTCGCGGACTTTCTCCAATCGTTCAAGATCGATTTTCATGACGATGAGTGAGTGGTTTGGGATGATGTCGCCCCCTGTGAAGCCCGGCTTGTCCGCCACTTCCTCCTGCTCTTCTTGAGCCTCCCCGGAAAAAGGGAGGACGAGCAGGATTGCAGTAGCGGCAGCCTCACCACGAGAGCATGATGGGTTTCAGCGCGTGGGGGTGATGCCGGTGGTGGCGGCCTCCTGCTCATAGCGCGCCAGCGCCGCCCGGACCTTTCGGAGGTCAAAGCGGCAGATGCGCCCGATCTTCACCATGGGGATGATCCTCTCCCGCGCCCAGTTCCCCAGGCAGCGGCGCGAGACATTGAGCCTTTGGGCGAGCTGCTCCGGGGTGATCAGTTCGGCCTCGTCCTGCGGCAGGGTTTCGTCTGGGTTCGTATTCATAGCAGTGTGTAGTATTTAGTGGTATGGTGTGGTTGAATGCTGGCATGCGAATGCGCGGAGAACGCAGGAGTGCGGGGCGGATGCGAAGGGCCAGGCTTCTGTTTCAGTCAACGACCGGCGGTCCAGGATGAACCTGGGAGCGCCACGTGTGTGGCGGCACCGGCTTGCAGGTTGCGCAGGTCAGAGTTCTTCACTGCCGGCGGCGCTGTCCCCCTCAGGCCAACGCGTTCTGCACGACGAAGCACCCGAGGATGAAAGAAGTCTTGGGTCCCGTTTTTGAGATGTCAACGACGTTTGGTGACTTTAAGCGGCGTGAGGGGGCATTGGGGGGCTTGCCTCCTTGTTCTTGTCTGCCTGCGGTGCCGGTGATTGCATGGGCCGCATTGGCCCCGGAAACCCGGCCATGAAATGAAAACACCCCGGCCTTCAGCTCAACGCGTGACAGCATAAAGCGGCTGACAAACCTCACGATGTGTGGATGATCGAGCTTTAGCTGAAGCAACAGAGTTCAGGTCGATCATCAATGAGCACTCACGGTCCCTTCCATCGGCATGGCACTCCAGGCGGACCTGGCTGCCGAGTCACCATGATTCCAGTGCAGCTTAAAAAATCTGACGGCACGATGACGGACGCTTCGCTGCTTGATGCCGGTCCAGAGGCACCTGAGATTGAGCTGCTGCGGACAGTTGCCCACGGTCTCGGAGTGGTTTGGGGACACGATGAGTTTGGCTGGTGGGCCGCGGTTCCCAGCTCTCCGGTCTCCAAATTTGCCGAGGCTTCCAGGCCCTCCACCCGTCACTCGCTTTTTCGCGAGGACGACAATGGCGCGCGCTTTCTTGGCGCCCAGTTCGATTCACTGGATGAGGCCGAGCGCAAAGTCGCCGAGCTGGCCCATGGAGGACACAAGCAGCACTATTTCATCGAGCCGGCGACGGACGACCTCCCGCCCGCCGTCGCCTGATCTGGGACGTTCGATGAGGCACGGAAAGCAAACGACTACAACAACCCACCCAACCCACCACCATGAGAGGAAACCACATTCTTGTCCGGCTGTTCGTCGCCATGGCATTGATCTGCATTCGCTGTGATGCGGCACCGCCACCGGACCCCGCCGTTGAAATGCAGAAGTCCGGAATCACGCTCACGGACGGATCCTCGTTTTACACGTTTGCGAAGGATGGCACGTTTCGTTCAGGCCCCGTGGGGATCTCTGGCCGCACTTTTGAAGGGCACTGGAAGCTCGGAGAGCATTATGCCGGATCAGCGGCGAAGGTCATCGTTGAAGCCAAGTTCGGATGGGACAATGGCTTGAGCCCGCGCAATGATTATCGGCGCATTGTTTTTGCCATCTACTCCGGAACGACCATCCGCTACGAGCCTGACAAGGATGTCAATGGCAAGCCCCTTCACCGCGGCATGATGCCTGAAAGCTACTACAAGTGCTATTGGATCATCGACGAGTTCACGAAGATATCGAAGCCCTCGAATTAGAAATGAATGCTGCGGAGCGCTGACGCCCGGCACCCGCCCTACAAGCATGGAAGAAAGCTGGAGCAGGAGGAAGAGGTAGATCGAGCCCCTCCCCCCGCCGTTCTGGCCCCCATCTTGCTGCATCGTCAAAAACTACCATTTGAGCGCCCGCTCCGCCCGTGTATGGAGCCTGTCCCCCGGAGATTTCTGGAAACCTTCTTGAAAAATCCTAATTATTAGCAAAACTTAAATAATCTATCCTCATGGACGAACTCACCATTTCTCGCATCATCGGACGCGAAATCATCGACTCACGCGGCAATCCCACTGTTGAAGTGGATGTTTACATCGAAGGCGGAGCCATGGGCCGTGCGGCAGTCCCCTCCGGAGCCAGCACCGGCGAACACGAAGCGCTGGAACTGCGCGACGGCGACAAGAAGCGTTTCTCCGGCAAGGGCGTGCTCAAGGCCGTCGATGCGGTGAACAATGAACTCGCTGACGCCCTCATCGGCGCAGACGCTCTTGACCAGGTCGGCATCGACAACGCCATGCGCGAAGTGGACGGCACCAAGACCAAGGCCAAGTGCGGTGCGAACGCCATCCTCGGCGTCTCCCTCGCCGTGGCGAAGGCCGCTGCCGCCACCCTGGGCCAGCCCCTCTACAAGTACATCGGCGGCCCGAACGCCAAGGTGCTCCCCGTGCCGATGATGAACATCATCAACGGCGGCGCGCATTCCGATGCCCCGATCGATTTCCAGGAGTTCATGATCATGCCCAAAGGCGCACCGACTTTCTCCGAGTCCCTGCGTTACGGCTCCGAAGTCTTCCACGCCCTCAAGAAGATCCTGCACGATCTGGGCCTAAGCACCGCCGTCGGTGACGAAGGTGGCTTTGCCCCGACCCTCAAGAGCGCGGACCACGCCCTCGAAGTCATCGCCCAGGCCGTGGACAAGGCCGGCTACAAGCTCGGTGAAGACATCTTCATCGCCCTCGACGTGGCCTCCTCCGAGTTCTACGACAAGGCGAAGAACAAGTACGTCTTCAAGAAGTCCGACAAGTCCGAGCGCAGCGCCGCCGAACTCGTGGCCTACTACGCCGAGCTGAAGAAGAAGTTCCCGATCATCTCCATCGAAGACGGCTGCGCCGAAAACGACTGGGCAGGCTGGGGCGTCATCACCAAGGAAATGGGCGGCAACACGCAGCTCGTGGGCGACGACCTCTTCGTCACCAACGTCGAATTCCTCCAGAAGGGCATCGACCAGGGCGTGGCAAACTCCATCCTCGTGAAGGTGAACCAGATCGGCTCCCTCACCGAGACCCTCGACGCCGTCGAGCTGGCCCACCGTCATGGTTACACCGCCGTCATGAGCCACCGCTCCGGTGAAACCGAAGATTACACCATCGCCGACCTCGCCGTCGCCACCAACTGCGGCCAGATCAAGACCGGCTCCATGAGCCGCAGCGACCGTATCGCGAAGTACAACCAGCTTCTGCGCATCGAGCAGGAACTGGGTGAAAACGCCGTCTTCGGCGGCCGCATGAAAGTCTAATAAGACTCTATGAACTACCGAGAAGTGCGCGCATCCGAACCCCGGTCAGGCTGGGAAGGCTGGGTGCGCGCATTCCTCAAGCTCGGCCGGTTCGTGCTGCTGCTGCTGGTGGTGCCGGTGGTGTATGTCCTGTGTGACAACCCCATCGACACGCAAAACGCCATGCGAGTGAAGCTGGAAATGCTCAAAGGGCAGCGCGATGTGCTGCAAGCCGACCGCGACAAGCTCCTGCGCCGCATGGAGTGGATCAAAAACGACAACGCCTACCTCGAAATGGCCGCCCGTGACCGCCTGCATCTGCAGAAGGAAGGCGAGTTTGTGCTGAGGTTTTGAGAGGGCGGGTCTGGCCAAGAAGTTGTGGAGTCGTCAAGAAAGGCAAGGCATGCCGTTGAACTCCGCTGAAACAACCGCCCCTGGAGCGCGGAATTGCCTCGCTTAAATCACCTTTCAGGCAGCCTGCGGCTGGCTATTTGACTTGCGGCGGTCTTCGATCCGCTGCGCTTCGGTTCCGAGTCAGCAGCGCTCCGCAAGCACGCGAAGCTCCAAAACCTCACTTGCCCACATTGGCTCTCCCGTCCCAGAAGCCCTCGTGCTTCCGATGTTCTACATGCTGAAATACCTGCCCCGTGTAAACGACCTGCTGCGGACTCGGAGGTCCGCGCTCCCAGCGGAAACTTGCCGTTCAGTGATGGCGGAGCCATCCCAGCCTGTAGCGAGGGCTTGAGCGAAGCGACACCCCTCGAACACACGCGCATCACACGCGCATCACACGCGCATCGCGTAGCGATGCCAGCACGAACGTCTTCAAAACCACGCGCTCCCAGCGGAAACTTGCCGTTCAGTGATGGCGGAGCCATCCCAGCCTGTAGCGAGGGGTTGAGCGAAGCGACACCCCTCGAACACACGCGCATCACGCCCCCATCAAGGCACACGCATCGCGTAGCGATGCCAGCACGAGCGTCCTCAAAACCACGCCGCCCCAAACGGCACCTCCCTTCACGCCCCGTCAGTCGAGATACTTCGGCTCAAAACTCACGCCGGATTTCCGCAGCATGATCTCCAATTCCTCCCGAAAACTGCGCGTGCGATGGTGCTCCTCCTGCCCGCGCACATATGCCACCACCTCAGGCAGCACGGACGCGCTCACCGTGAATGCCGCGTAGCCGTCTTGCCAGGCGAATTCCGGCACGTGCATCTCCTCATGCACCCAAATGGAGGACGCTTTCTTCAGTTCCTGAAGCACCTTCGCGATCATGTGCGTGGGCTTCAGCGACACCACGAGATGCACATGATCCGCCACACCGCCGACCTCGTGTGAATGCGCGTCCATCCCGCGCAGCGTTCCGCCGAGATACTCAAACAAACGAGGTCGCCATTCACGGGAGATCCACGGTTCGCGGTTCCTCGTGGAGAAAACGATGTGGTAATGCAGGCTGGTGTAGGTGTTTGGCATGACGCGATACATCATGCCTCAGGCACACCGGAGCTCAACCCCACCCCGCCTTGGGAGGTGCCAGGTGGCTGTGCGGCACTTGTGCTGGCATCGCTACGCGATGCGTGGGGATTTGCGGGTGATGCGCGCGCTGTACGAGGGGTGTCGCTTCGCTCAACCCCTCGCTACAGGCTTTGATGGCTCCGCCATCGGCAGGGGGGCTGCGTTTGAGCTTCACTACGCGACCACAGTCCTTATGGGGGCGTGGACGCGCTTTTTGGAGTGCGGTCGCGCAGATGCACGGCGCAAGCCTGCATCGGAGCTCCGCTTTCGAGCGTTCCCGTGGTGGGCGTGGGATGACTGGCTGGGGGAGAACCACCGGCTCTCACGTTCGGGTGTTTCGTGGCATGCGTGAGAGGACACGGCCCGCGAAAGCGGTAGCTGCGTTCGTGCCTCACGCCGCGACCGCAGTCCAAAAACGCAGCGGCGTCTCGTGGCCTACGTGTGGTGAAAGGCCTGCGGAGAACCATCGCCCCGCATTCGAGCGAGCGCTGGTACGCGTAAGCTGACCGGCACGGCCAAAGCGGTAGCTGCGTTCGTGCCTCACTCCGCGACCGCAGTCCAAAAACGCGGCAGGAGCGCGGAATTTATTCCGCTGCACTCCGCAAGCACCCATGCCGCCGCTTTCGCCTCCAGCATCGGCGGCCCAACGAACGTGCGGGCTGCACGGCAGGCCGCAGGCAAGCTGATCCCAGGCTTCAAGAAGAATGATCGTGAGCAAGAGTCTGGCGCTTCGGCGGAGTGCTGCGGAATAAATTCCGCGCCCCAAACGCAAACAACAAAAAAGCCAAGCGGCATGAACCACTTGGCTGTTTTTGAGTGTTCTAAAAAAGACCGGTATTACTCGGCGTTTTCTTCGACGTAGCGGACGACGTCGCCCACGGACTGAAGCTTCTCAGCCTCTTCGTCAGGGACGTCGATGCCGAATTCTTCTTCGAAAGCCATCACCAGTTCAACGGTGTCGAGGGAGTCGGCACCGAGATCTTCGATGAACTTGGCTTCCTGGGTGACCTGCTCGGGATTCACGCCAAGCTGTTCAACGATGATGTCTCTAACTTTTTCTGTGATGTTCTCTGCCATAGATTGGGGGTGTTGGGATGGGGCGGAGCTTTAGCGGCTGAGTTTGCTTTGGCAAGGGGAAATTCCCGCCTTTTTCAAACTCAAAGATGTGCCATTATTTTTCCACCTCTGAAGATGGGGTTTCATCGGTGTCGGATTCGCTGACTTTTTCGATCAATTCACCACTGAAGCAGGCCAGCAGGCGCTCCAAAACCTTGTCTGCGCCGCCGTATTTGAGATCATCAAACACCGCACGTTTTGCTGAGCCGCCCTGCGGGCGATACCAGGCATACGCCAGCCCTTTGTGCTCCCACTTGCGCTTGTCCACGCGAAACACGTCCGCATAGCGAACCGTCACGCCTTCAGGCGTCACCCAGTGGTCGGCCTCACCACGCAGGGTCTTGCCACGGTTGCGCAGGATGAGGACGCCCACGATCAACGCGCCGGCAAAGCAGCCGTAGGCCCAGTAGAACTGCTCGGTGATCTCGCGCTGGCTGTAGAGCTTGGGCTCCTCCTCCCAGCCCTTCTTCGCCGCGTAGGTTTTCCAGCGGGGTGAGTCGCCGTCCACGCCTGTGGGCATGCCCCTGGCTTTGGCATCCTCCATCCACTGGGCCAGCCGCCCCTCTTTCTTCGCGGCCTCAAACGAGGGCAGAAACTCCTTCATGAACTTTTCCTTCTCCTGCGCGATGACGACCTTTGCGGGATAGCCCCAGATCCCGTCATAGAGGAACACGAGGCCGAAAACCAGAAAGAGCCCCGCCAGCATGCCCATGCGGCGGTAGTACCAGGATGTGACGCGGCAGACGATCGGCTCCGAGGCCGGGACGGGAGATTTGAGAGCGGTTTCCATGAATGACGGACTCAATCGCAGGCGCGTGGGGAAGCAACACGGGATTTTGTGTGACAAACTACGCGCAGTTTTGCAATGCCCGGGTGCTTTCCAAAACGGCACGCGGTGCGTATTGATTTGCAAACCCGCTTTTCATTCAAGAACCATGTACTTCGATCCACTCTATCTCCTTCTCCTCTTTGGCACCATGGCGCTGTCATTCTACGCCTCCTCGCGTGTGAAGAGCGCCTACGCACGCTACTCCCAGGTGCCGGCACGCTCCGGCCTCTCCGGCGCGCAGATCGCGCAGCGCATCCTGGACATCAACGGCATCCGGGATGTCAGCATCAGCCCGATCCGCGGCCAGCTCAGCGACCACTACGATCCCGCCAACAAGCAGCTCATGCTCAGTGAGGAGAACTACTACGGCACGAATGTGGCCGCGCTGGGCGTGGCGGCGCATGAGTGCGGCCACGCCATCCAGCACCAGCAGCTCTACGCGCCGCTGCAGTGGCGCATGGCGGCGGTGGGCATCACCACCATCGCCGGGCAGATCATCCCGTTTGTGGGCTTTGGGCTGATCTATTTTGCGCCCAAGATCGCCCTCCCCATCCTCGCCCTCTGCTTCGGCGTTGTGATGCTCTTCCAGCTGATCACGCTGCCGGTGGAATTTGACGCCACGGCCCGCGCCAAGCGTGTGCTGGCCAGCACCGGAGCCGTGGCTCCCGGCGAGGAAACCGCCGCGATGAGCAAGGTGCTGGATGCCGCCGCACTCACCTACGTGGCCGCCTTCATCAGCGCTCTGGGCACCTTCCTCTACTACGCCATGATGCTGCTCGGCGGAGGCCGACGGGACGACTGAGGAAGCCTGACCAGCACCCGCCCCATCCCAGCAACTGTGAGCCTGCATGATGGTGCAGCAGGGCTGCAACTTTTCCCATCACTCCAACCGCAGTGTGCCACGCTTGAGGGAGGGCCACTCGATGAAGGCGAGGATGAAGGGCAGCACGATGGCCCCAAAGGGAACGAGCATGATCAATGACAGCCAGGGGGAGAGGCCGGCCTTGCCGCAGATAAACCAAAAGGGCAGCACAAGAACGACCGCAAGGACAGCCCCCATGGCGAGCAGGATGATAAGTTCTGGCGTGCCGAGCGGACCGATGGCGAGGAGTTCTGAGTGACAGGTCATGGTAATGGATCGTAGTTGACTGACTGAACTCCGCATCAGTAGATGCCGGCGCCGAAAGCTGCAACCCTGGACAATGCCCCAGCCGCCGCCGAAGCCCACGAGCATCGATCAAGAAACAGCCTGCGAAACGGAAATGAGTTTTGCGAACCGCTATAAAATTCAGCCTCCACGCGGCGTATGGCTCCCATGCGCTGCGTTTTGCTACTCCTCGCCCTGCCCTGCCTCGCCCATGCGGAGGACGTCCCAACGCTGCGCGGCCTGAGCCGCACGAACCTCCTCGAATACCATGCGAAGGACGGCACGACGAAGAACGCCACGACGGCTGCCGAATGGGAATCCCGCCGTGAGGAGGCGCTGGCGGGCTTTCAGCGGTTGGCGGGTCCCCTGCCCGGCCCGGAACTGCGCTGCGCGCTGGAACCGCAGATCGTGGAGGAAACGGACTGCGGCAGCTATGTGCGGCGGCTCATCACCTACACCTCGCAGCCCGGTGGCAAAGTCCCGGCCTACCTTTGCATTCCCAAAACGGCGCTCGCAGGCGCGAAGACGCCCGCCGTGCTCTGCCTGCACCCCACGGAAAACAAGATCGGCTTCAAAGTGGTCGTCGGTCTCGGCGGCAAGCCGCACCGGCAATACGCGCAGGAACTGGCCGAGCGCGGCTACGTCACGCTCTCACCCAGCTACCCGCTGCTGGCGGACTACCAGCCCGATCTCAAAGCCCTGCACATGCCCAGCGGCACGATGAAGGCGATCTGGGACAACATGCGCGGGCTCGATTACCTGGACTCCCTCCCGTACGTCGATCACTCGCATGGCTACGCCGCCATCGGCCACTCGCTCGGCGGGCACAATGCCATCTTCACCGCCGTGTTTGACGGCCGCATCCAGGTCATCGTCTCAAGCTGCGGCTTTGATTCCCTGCTCGACTACAAAGGCGGAAACATCCAGGGCTACATTCAGGAGCGCTACATGCTGCGCATGGCGGACTACCTCGGCCACCCGCAGGACTGCCCCTGGGACCACTACGAACTCATCGCATGCCTCGCTCCGCGCCATGTGTTGGTGAATGCACCGCTGCGGGATGCCAATTTCCAATGGCAAAGCGTGGACCGCATTGCGGACGCAGCTCTGCCCTTGTTCAGGCTGCACAAGGCGGAGTCACACCTGCAAATCGCCCACCCCGACTCCGACCACGACTTCCCGGACGCCGAGCGCTTCGCCAGCTACGAGCTGATCAAGCGCGTGCTGCAGCCTGCTCGATGACACGCACCAGCCGTGGGCAAAGCACCGAGTGGGAGAACTCCGCGCCGAGCGCTTTGGCGGCGGCGTTCACCGGCTGCGGCCCCAGAGCCATCGCGTCACGAATCTGCTGCACGATGGCAGACACAGCTCCGTTGCGTGCCACTCGCCCATGCGCCGGATCGTTGAGCCGCCGCGCCAGATCGGCGCCATGGCTTTGATCCGGGCCGATGAACAGGAACGGAATGCCCAGCGTGAGAATGTTGTAGATCTTGCAGGGATGCACGATGCCGACAAACGGATCTCCCATCACCACGAGATGCAGGTCCGCCGATGAGAGCGAGCCCGAGAGTTTTTCCATGGGCTGATACGGCAGGCAGGTGATGTTTTTCAGCACCTTCTCTTTGGCAAATGACTGCACCTTTTTGAACTCGCTGCCACCGCCCACAAACAGGAAGTGCAGCCGCTCATCCCCCTGCATCTCCTGTGCCGCCGCCAGCACCGCATCCAGCGGATGACAGGGGCTGTGATTGCCGGAATACATGACCACGAATTTGTCCGCGAGCCCGTGCTCCGCACGAAAGGCTTGGCGGGCCGCCACGTCGTATTGGATCGCCTGATCATGCGACCACGGCGCATCGGTATGGATGACCTCCGCGCTCACGCCTTTGGCCATCAGGCGCTCCGCCATGAAGCGATCCAGCGCGATGATGCGGGAGGCACGGCGGAAGCTCCAGTTTTGGATGAACGTGAGCATGCGCTCGACGATGCCGCCAGCCTTCAACCAGCCCGCAGCCACGGCTTCATCCGGATTCAAATCCATCACCCATGGCACCACCGCGCCGCCTTTGAGCTTTGCCACGACCGTGCCTAGCGTGGAGATGAGCGGGGGTGAGGTCAGGCAGACGGTCACATCCTGCCGTGGCAGGAAAAACAGGATGCGTTTCGCATTGCCCCAGAAGATCGCGAAATCCACCAACCGCCGCCACTTGGCTTTCTTGCCGAGGCCGGGCGTCCAGATGCGGTGGATGTCGATGCCGCGCCAGGACTCGCGCACGGGATAGCGGATGTCGGGATTGTCATACCCGCGCGAAGCCGCCACCACTGTCACCTGATGGCCGCATTTGACCAGTTCATGCGCCAGATCCGTGAGATGCTGCGCCGTGGCCACGTGATCCGGATGGAAGCACTGGTTGAGCAGAAGGACTTTCATGGGAACAGGAAACAGGACCTCCTCTGCAGAATGAAGAGCGGCGCCTGGAAGCGCCTGCAGAAAGCAAACTCACGGAGGCCCAACGCGGCCCTTTAACCGCGCAGCGTGTTGGACTGCATTTCCTTCAGGAAGGACGCATAGGTATGCGCCAGCCCGTCTTTGAGAGAGATCTGCGGCTGCCAGCCGAGCTGGTTCAAGCGAGTGGTGTCCAGCAGCTTGCGCGGTGTGCCATCGGGCTTGGATTTGTCCCAGACAATCTGACCTTTGTAACCCACCACTTCGGCGACCATCTCCACGAGTTCACGAATCGTCACATCCGTTCCGCAGCCCACATTGACCAAATCCGGCGGGTCTTCCAGTTGAAGCAAAAAAGCGCAGGCGTCCGCCAGGTCGTCCGCATGCAGAAACTCGCGTTGAGGCCTGCCGGTGCCCCAGGCGACCACTTCGGACAGCGCCGTCATTTTCGCCTCATGAAAGCGCCGGATCAGCGCCGGCATCACATGGGAATTCTGCGGATGGTAGTTATCATTAGGGCCGTACAGATTCGTCGGCATGGCCGAGTGATAGACCACGCCATACTGCTTGCGATAATATTCAGCCATTTTCAGCCCCGCGATTTTGGCGATGGCATAGGCTTCATTGGTCGGCTCCAACGCCGAAGTCAGCAGGCACTCTTCAGGCATCGGCTGCGGCGCCAGCTTGGGGTAGATGCAGGAACTGCCGAGGAACAAGAGGCGCTTCACCCCGGCCTTGTAGGCACCGTGGATGCAGTTCGTGGCAATGGCCAGATTTTCATAGATGAACTCGGCGGGATAGGTGCTGTTGGCGTGAATTCCCCCCACTTTCCCGGCCGCGATGATCGCAGCATCAGGCTTTTCAGCCTGATAAAATGCCGCGACCGCCGCCTGATCAGACAGATTAAGCTCCTGACGTGTGCGCGTGACGATGGTGACGCCAGCCTCCTTCTGGAAACGCCGCACCAGCGCGCTTCCCACCATGCCTGTGTGACCGGAAATAAACAGCTTCATCATGCTTCAGAGAGATTTCACTTTTGCTTCGTGTTCAGCCAGCTTGAGATCGGCGTCCACCATTTTTTTCACCAGCTCTTTGAACCTCACCTTGGGCTCCCAGCCAAGCTGTTTGCGTGCTTTCGCCGGATCGCCGATGAGCAAATCCACCTCGGCCGGGCGCTCATAGCGAGCGTCATGCATCACGTATTGCTCCCAGTCGAGCCCGAGCAGCGCAAAGGCCTCCTGGCAGAACTCGCGAACGCTGTGGGTTTCATTCGTCGCGATGACATAGTCATCCGGCGTGTCCTGCTGGAGCATGAGCCACATCATCTCCACATACTCGCCGGCAAAGCCCCAGTCGCGCTTCGCATCGAGATTTCCAAGGTGCAGCTTGTCCTGCAGGCCCATTTTGATGCGCGTGGCCGCCCGGGTGATCTTGCGCGTCACAAACGTCTCTCCGCGACGCGGCGACTCATGATTGAAGAGAATGCCGCTGGAGGCGTGCAGGCCATAGCTTTCCCGGTAGTTCACCGTGAGCCAGTGGGCAAAGACCTTCGCACAACCATACGGCGAGCGTGGCCAGAACGGGGTCTTCTCCGTCTGCGGCACCTCCTGAACCTTGCCGAACATCTCCGACGATGAGGCCTGGTAAAAACGTGTCTTTTTCATCAGTCCCGATTCACGGATGGCCTCCAGAATGCGCAACGTGCCCAGCCCGTCCACATCCCCGGTGTATTCCGGAATGTCGAAGGACACCTTCACGTGCGACTGCGCCCCCAGATTGTAGATTTCATCCGGCTGCAGTTCATACAGCAGCTTCACCATTTGAACTGCATCCGCGAGGTCGCCGTAATGCAAAATCAACCGCGCCCCGTCCACATGCGGATCCTGGTAAATGTGGTCAATCCGCCCCGTGTTGAAGCTCGACGAACGCCGGATGACGCCGTGCACCTCATACCCCTTCCCCAGCAGCAGCTCCGCCAGATACGAACCGTCCTGCCCCGTGATGCCGGTGATGAGTGCTTTTTTCATGTCTTCGAAATGTTCAGTCCTTGGAGTTTTGCGTCAGGCGTTTCTCCAATAGCCGGAGGGAAAGGATCAGCTCCGCAAGCGTGCGCTGCAAGGCATAGAACCACCCGTGCCAGCCGTCCAGCAGGGCTCCGCGAACGAGCAGCGTGTAGGCGAATACCACGAACGGCCCCAGGATCATCGTGCGGCGGATGCGGTCCTGCAGATGCAGCTCCGCCGCAGGCAGCGCCAGCAGTTTCTCCGCCTCGAGCCTGGCGTACTTGTCCTGGGACGAAATCCAGCGGGAGAGAGGCTTGCGGTCATCATGGTCGATGCGCGTGTTCAGCATGCCGCTCCTTCCAGGCACATGCAGCAACTGCGTATGTCCGTCCGGCCGGTAGCTGCAGCGGTCTTTGCGGAACAACACCGCCCGCGGCGGATACAGGCACGCCCGCAGCGGCCTGCCGTAAATCAGATAGCGAAATCCGGCAAAGAAGGCATCGCAGTCCGGCTCCTGCGGCAGCGCAGCCAGTTCCTGCTCAAAAGCCTCACCGAGGACATAGTCCGCATCCAGAGAGAGCACCCAGGGTGTGTTCACCGCATTCACGCCGTAATTCCACTGCGTCGTATGATCATCGAAGGCGCGGGTGACGAAACGGACATTCGGAAACTCTGCCGCGATCGCCGCCGTCGCGTCCTCGCTGCCGCTGTCCACGATCACCACCTCGCGTGCCCAGCGCAGGCGCTCCAGGCAGCGGCGCAGGTTCGGCTCCTCGTTCCAGGTGAGGATCAATGGGGTGATCGGGTCCACAGATTTGCTGTTTACACAGATGTGGCGGTGATGCCGCCTTGTGTCACGTCTTGATAAAGCCTGTGAAGGCCGCGTCCCATCGCTTCAAGCGAGTAGTCCTCGCGTGCCAGACGGCGTGCTGCCTGAGAAAGCTGCCGGCGCTGCGTCTCTGAAGCCAGCAACTCCTCGATGGCCTGCGCCAGACGGGGCGGATCCTGTTTCGCGATCACGACTGCCGGGACTCGCGCCGCATCCGCCGCCAGCGCCACCTGATCCGTGGAAATGCACGGCAGCCCAGCAGCCATCGCCTCCAGCAGCGCGATGCCGAAATTCTCCGAATGCGAAGGCAGCACAAACATCTCAGCCGCCGCAAAGGCGGCGAGACGCATCTCTCCCGAAACCTGTCCTGCCCAGGTGATCCGCCCCTTCAGGCCCAGCACCTCCGCCTGATGCCTTAACGCCGCCAGCAACATGGGGTCACCTTCCCCGCAGATGATCAACCGCAGGTCCGCATGCTTTGGAGCGATGAGAGCAAAAGCAGCGATGAGCAGGTCCAACCCCTTTTTGACATCCACACGCGAGAGAAACAGCAGATTGCGAGTCGCCACGGCTTCCGGGTATGCCCGCCCAAACATTGAGGCCGGAGGCAGGGTGTCGAAGGGCGCTAGATCAATGCCGAGGGGAATCACCGTCTGAAGATTCCCCAGTCCGAAGCGAGCGGCGTCCTCCAGTTCCATTCCGCTGGTGTAGTGCACCGCAGCGGCACGTTTCAACAGCGGCAGTTCCAGCATTCGAAAAGAAAGGGCCTTCACCCAACGCCGACGGTTTTCCATCCCCCAGCGATTCAAAACCCCCAGCGGGCGGATGATGTACGGCACATGACTTCCCAGCGCGGCCCGTGCCCCGGCGAGGCTGGCAAACGAAAAGAGCGCATGCACATGCACCACGTCATAATCCGCCGCATGCGCACGCAGCCAGCGGCGGAGGGGCAGCGAGACTTTGTAGAATTCTGTCTGCTTGGGAAAGCACCTGACCGTCCATCCCCCTTCCTGCGGAATCTCCTGTCCGGGAGAAATGCCAGCCTTGCGCCTTCCCGGGCCGTCATCATCCGTTGTCGCCACATTCACCTGCACGCCATGCGGCTGCAGGGAGCGCGCGATCGCCGGCAGCGCGAAGCTCGGCCCTCCGGAACTCGGTGACAGGGAGGGAATGACGTGAAGCACACGCATGCGTCAGCTCAGGCCGTGGCGTTGAATCCAGTGATCCAGGGCAAAGACCGCCCAGCGCATATACCACGTGGGACGGCCATAGGGCAGCTTGCGCGTCGCATCGGCAAAGGAGTCGCCCCATTTTTGATCAAGCCACTTTTCAAAGGGAAACACAAAACCACGTTTGGTCTGGCTGCGGATCCACTCGGGGATTTCCGGCACCGCATCCAGCAGCATCTGTTTGCCGCTGCGCAACCGCTGAGCCGCCGGCACCCGGGCGATCCTCTCAAACAACGCCCGGTCCACCAACGGCACTCGCAGTTCCAGGCCGTGTGCCATGCTCATCACATCGCTGTCCCGCAGAAGTTGATTTCGCATGTACAGGGTGATCTCGCATTCGCTCACGGCATCGCGCGGATCCATGGAGCTCAGCTCCTCGTCCGAAGGATACCCAAGATCTTGGGGTGAACACTGGAGGTAGCGTGCGGCGAGAATGCGGGCCTCATGCAGCGAAAAGATGCCGCGAAAGCAGCGATAGGCGTTTTTGATCGAAGTTTCGGAACGCAGCAAAGTGCCGATCCGGCGGATTTTCGCCGAGTTCGGGTACCTCTCCAGCGCCCATCCCGCCATTTCTCCGGCCAGCGGCACATGATGGACGGCCTTTGCAAGGGCATGCAGCTTGGGGACGCGGTCAAAACTTCGGTAACCCGCAAACATTTCATCTCCTCCCAGCCCGGACAGCACCACCTTCATGCCCTGCTCGCTGGCGAAGGACGACACCGCATAGGTGTTGAGGCCGTCAATCGTCGGCTGGTCCATGGCCGCCAAAAATCGTGTGAAAAGCCTCTGCCCCAGTTCAGCATTCAGTGACAGCGTGCTGTGTCGGGTGCCAAAATGATCCGCCGTGCGCCGGGCCAGAGTGCTTTCATCCAGCGCCCCGTCATCCACCCCGATGGAGAAGGTGGCCACGTTTTCATGGCCGGCGTGCTTTGCCAGCGCCACCAGCGCGGTGGAATCGATCCCACCACTCAGGAAGATGCCCACGGGAACATCACTGACAAAATGCGAACGCACGCTGTCGAGCAGCGCGGAGCGGACGTCTGCCACAGCTTCGGCAGGTTCGATCGCTTCGGGATGGAACCCGACCCGCCAGTAGCTCCGCTTGACCAGACTGCCTTTGTCCCACAGCAGGTAATGACCGGCGTCCAGGCAGGATACGCCGGTGAGCAGCGTTTGCGGTTCCTGCACCGTCCCCATCTGGAAGTACCTGACCAGGGCGCCGGCATCCAGCTCTTTGCCCGCGAGTCCGGCGGACTGCAGCGCGTGCATCTCCGACGCAAACGCCAGCGTGCCCTCACGCAGCGTGTAGTAGAGCGGTTTGATGCCCAGCGGATCACGTGCGAGAAAGCAGCACTGACGGCGCTCATCCCAGATCGCAAAGGCAAACATGCCACGCAGTCTGGCCAGCATCGCCGTGCCATCTCGTTCATACAGCCGCAGCAGCACTTCGGTGTCTGTTTGAGTTTGGAAAGTCACCCCTTCCCGCTCCAGATCAGCGCGCAATTCACGGAAGTTGTAGATCTCACCATTGAACGAGATGCGCAGGCTGCCGTCCGGTGTCTGCATCGGCTGATGCCCCGCTGAGGACAGATCCAGGATCGAAAGACGCACATGGACCAGACCCGCGGTGCCTTCGGCGGAGATCCAGACACCGGCATCGTCCGGTCCGCGGTGCTTCATCGCGGCGCTAAGGAGTGACAGTGTGTCACGCAACATATCCGTCTCACGGGGCCGGGTGTCAAAGATGCCAGCAATGCCACACATAGAAACCAAAAACATCATCCAAAAGGAGCGTTTGATTACGAAGATCACGCCCCATCCAGCCCTTGGCAAAGTTCATCCCCCCAAGCCGTTCCCATGCTCTTGGCAAATTCGCCTGATTGTTTGTGCAAGCGAGTGACACACCCGAGGGTAACCAAACTGGCAGATCACCTCCTCACGTAATCTCTGCGGATCGAAAAGCAGACGGTTAGGATGTTTTATGGTTAAAACTTCAACCAGCGCTCTACTGATTGCATCTGAATCATTCGGATCAATCATGACTCCCAGGCGACCATCATCAACTGCGTCTGTAGAACCATCAATGTTTCCTGAAATCGTTGGTTTTCCGGAGGCCATCGCCTCGAGAAAAACGATACCAAAACCTTCTTGGGCGCTTGGCATGATAAACACGTCACAAAGCCGGTAGTGATCTGGCAATTCTCCATCGCCTATTCGCCCGGTGAAGATGACGCTCTTTTCAAGTTTCAGGTCAATCACTGCCATTTTAAGCGCCGGAAGATCATCACCATCGCCAGCAATGATATATTTCGCATCCGGCAGCACCTCCAGCACTTTGCCCAAAGATAAAAGAACCTGTCGATGTCCTTTGTACTGTTCGCTGCTAGACAGGCGGCTTATAGTTAGCAGCACCGGCTGGTCTGGGCGCAAATCATAACGTTTGAGCAGTTTTGGAGGTTTCGGCCCAATGGCAAACTTTCCCCAGTCAAATGTGCAGGGAACCACATTGATCTGCAGCGAGGCATCTGGATTCTCTTCAATGACACGATCCCGTGTAAACCTGCTGATCGCAATCAATCCATCCGCCCGGAGCATTGCAAGAATGCGTTTCCTTGAACTCAGATTCCAGGCCTCAATGCCATATAGAAAGCCGATGTATGGTTTTTTGATGAGCCCTCTGATTATCCTCAGTGCTGGGAGAAAGTGCAGATGCGCCCCAAGCATGACGGAAGGACGATCTCTCAAGGCGGACATGAGTCCAATAGCGGCCATGGCAGGGGTGCGCAGCCATGCTGGCAATCTACTCACCGAGACAAAACGTGCGTGGCACTTGGTCAACGGATCGTCAGCCCCGGGTTCATCATTCTTTACAATGACATACACCTCATGATCAGGAAAGCTCTCTGTCACGACCCTAATCAGATTCCGACAATACCCTTGAATGCCGCCGCTTCCTTCTTTAATGCCCGGCACCCATATATGAATCGACTGTTTTTTTTGCTTCATGGCCTTCGATTTCCTTCCCCTCGTGCCGTTTTAACCCACTCGCTGTGAGTCTGCCTCAACCATAAGACGTATCATTTCCTCGAAAGAGGTACGAGGCCCCCATCCAGTCTGCATGCGAATTTTGTCAGAACATCCCACAAGAGGCACCTCGTTCTCGAGACGATTGAACATCGGGTTTACAACCACATGCTTTCTCCAATCGAGTCCTGCATGTGAAAATGCCACTTCGCAAAGCTCGCCCACCGAATGCAAAATTCCAGTGGCGACCACGAAATCCTCGGGGTTGTCGTGATTGAGGATGGCGTGCATGGCTTTAACATAATCCGGCGCGAACCCCCAGTCGCGTTTCGCATTAAGATTGCCGAGTTCCAAGGTCTGCTGAAGACCCGCCTTGATACGGGCCACCGCCAGCGTGATTTTGCGAGTTACAAATTCCGGCCGCCGACGCGGGCTCTCATGGTTGAAGAGAATACCAACGGCGCAGAACATGCCATAACTCTCACGATAATTGCGAGTCAGGTGGTAGCTCGCCACTTTGCTGATGCCATAGGCGCTGCGAGGGTTCAGCGGTGTGTCCTCAGTCTGCGGCGCTAACCTTGGGCGGCCAAACATCTCGCTGGAGCCGGCGAAATAGAACCGGCACTTTGTCTGGAACTCGTTCAAGGCCGCGAGCAAATAATGCGTGCTGGCAATGTTGTTCTGAATCGTTTGGTAGCCATCCGCCAAATGTTCCCCCACGAAACTTGAAGCTGCGAGATGATAGCACTCGTCAAACGCCGTTTGAGAGATCAACCGGTATAATCCGGGAAAATTATCCAGGCTGACAGCATGCAAGCTACAACGCTGGTAAAGGTCCGGCTTCACATCCTGCAGCAGATTGCCCCGGATGTGTTCTAATCCGACTTGACGGGCCAGCCCGTGCACCTCGTAACCAAGTCCCAGAAGATAGTCCGCCAAGTAAAATCCATCCTGCCCGGTGATGCCGGTGATGAGAGCGCGTTTCATAAAAAAGTCGAATTGGGTTGGATTCACCAACAGAAATGCACGCCTTGTTCGAAGTCAGACGAGCTTCTTGTATGTTGGACTTTTCCGAGCATTAGTCAGCTTGGCTTTTCGATTGTACTCCATCAATCAGGAATGGATTGCTCGTTCAAATTAAAACATGTGGCTGAAGGTGCTGCGACGAAGATTGCACTTCGCGTAATTTGCACACAAACTCTGGACTGGTGGAGAACTGCAAGTGGTCATGTCGGTGAAGCTCTAGCCCGAAAGAGGAGAGAGGGCATGATTGAATGGCAAACGAGACTGCATCTCCCCATCGGCCGCACGGTGCTGAGGCACCGATTTTTTAACCCTGACTTCTTTTATCAATCAAAACCAGCGGAGCGATCGAATGTCCATGGTTCATCTCGCCTGCTGATTCTGCTCAGCCAATCATCATAGAAACTTGTCTGACAGCGCACTCGGAAAAACCCAAGAATTTTTAAATTTGGAACCTTGCCATTTTGACTGGGCTTGGCCCTTGTTTCGGCATCCGGAAAACCGGTTTAGGCATCCCCGGCGTGCCAGTAGGACAGTTCGCGGCCGTCGAAGACATTGCAGCTCGCACGCCGAAGAAGCAGCCAAGAAAGCAGACGAAATGAAGAAACAGGATGACGGAATGAGCCAAATTCACGCAAATAAGACGGTGTCATTTTCAATCCTGGCAGGATGGCGGCCGCACGCTCGTTGCCTATCATCCAACGCAATTGGGAGATGACGTGGACCAATCCAACGGGCCACAGCCATGGCGGATACCGGAGCCAAGTCAGCAAAAAACGGTTGGCCAGAACGACAGCAGTAATCTTGATTTCATCCCTGCCCCTCTCCAAGGGCGGCTCGTGGCGCACCCGTAAATACGGATCATGCAACATGCGACCGCCCAAGCAGTGCAGTTGCAGGCTGACGTCCACTTCCTCCATCCCATAGGCGATCGGCAAAGGCACAAAGCCGCGCGTCTTCTCAAACCAACGTTTGTTAAACACACAGCCAGACCCGACGAACTCAGAAATTTGCTGGATGAATGGACTCTCCGAGTCCTTGGCATGACAGGAGGAGTTGAAGACTGCGGTGTTCGGGAAGACCCGAACCAGTTCGCCAACCCGCCGGAAATAATCATCCCGGGCAGGAAACGAGTCGTCGTCAAAACTTGCAACCCACTCATGCCGGGCTGCCGCGATCAACCGGTTGCGAGAACCTCCCGGGCCAACTCTTGCATCGGAGAACAAACAACGAACTGAAGGATAATGCCTGAGCACCTCTTGATAAAGGTCGCGGTTGCCACCGTCCACATGCACCAAAACCTCCGCTGGCGCGGGTTGGCATGCCTGAATCGAATCCAATGTTCGCGCGAGCAGGTCAAACCGATCATGAGTCGGCACGATCGCACTGATCAAAATGTCTCCACCCTCTTTCATCCGCGTCATCGTTTCACTTTCAGCCTCATGGCCGTTCCCATACCGAGGCGGCTAGCAGGCCTTCCGTTATTCCAAACGATCATCAAGTTTTTTACAAGTTGATCTCCTCAAGAGAGCCGGCCATGGAATCACACAAAGTCTCGGCTGTTCGTGAAAACATCCATTGGCACGCACCTCGGGAGGGCTGGCATTCTGGTGCCCGCCATGACACCTCAACGCCGCGTACCGGATGGAAGCCCGCGGTGAGAGCTCCCCGGTTGACGACGGTGCCGCATCAGCACCAGCGGCTCCAGACTCGGCAGCATCGCCAGGCCATAAAAGGCAAACAGTAGAATATTCGCGGTGTGGTTGATCACCACCTGCATTGCCAGAAAGGGGCCGGACAACAACAACGCGGCCAGTGCCAGTGATTTCTGGAAAGGGCTGCGCGCCAGACCGTATTGCCGCCAGCACAACCATATCAACAGGAAGCGCAGCACATACCAAGCGACAAAGCCCATCAATCCCGCCTCCATCCATACATTGCCAGCCTCAGCCTCGACCCCGAACGGCTTCACCTTCGGGCTGACACCTAAAAAACTCATCAAACTGCTCGTCGCCGGATGACAAAGCCCCAGCCCAAACCCAAAGAATCCACCCTTTTCAATCGCCACAGAGATAGCGGTCACTATGTGTCCCAACGTTCGTTCATAAATGGTGTCTTCTGCCACGCGTGTGCGAACAGACATATAAAAAAAGGCTTCGTAAAAGAAATAGGTGATCAACACGAATCCAGCCAAGAGAGAAGCTAATAAAATCTTTTTGAAGGCCGTGCCTGCCCCGATCTTTCCCGCAAAGGCCGGCAATGCCATGCCGATCAACACAAAAGCCCCTGTGTAAATCGATGCTCTTGAGCCTCCCATCATGCCGTTGACAGCCAGCAGAGGAAGAATCACGCCGCCGATAATCCATTTACTGCGTGTCTCTTTAACCGTAAGCAGAATCAGACAGAGCGTGATGAAGAAAATCACAAAAGTTGTGTGTCCGGTCAGGTAGGAAAAGGTGCCGGTGATACGGGCTTTGTTTCCCATGTCAAAGCCAAAACCCGCAATCCCCCCCTCAGAACTTCCATGCTGGGCGTACACATTCAGAATGCTGTCCCCGCCAGCTCCCCACTGGGCAAGGCCCAGTAGGCAGATAGGAAGCGCGAGAAATGCATACCACGTCATTTGACTGATCATCTCCGATTCAGTCCGGAACACGAAGGGCATCATGAACAACAGCGGCAGATAGTAGAAATAGACCTTCAAGCCAAACAGACTTAATATTACCGAATGGATGTTGGGATTCAGCGCCGTTAGCGCCACGATCAGACACAGCATCCCTATCGCAAATCCAGGGATCCTCAGACGGTAGGCGCGCACATCCAGATCAGGGGCCAGGAAAAACTTCAAATAAGCTCCGAACAAAAACACATCCTTGAGGAAATAGACCAGTTCCTGTAACTGCGGAAGTCCCCACTTACGCAAAGCCCCTTCGAACAACGCCACAACCAAGGCAGTTTTCACTGCCCCCCTCCAGTGGTAATAACCCCAGGCAACAATTATAGCGCCAACACCTGCCCCAAGAACAAGAAGCGTGCTATGAGGCAGCCGCGATGCTGCAAGAATGATAAACTCATTGATCATGATATTGAAACACCTCCAACAACTGGAGCGGCTACGCTGAAGACAATTGCGTCCATGCCGTTCACAATGTTTTTTTCATAGCCACGTTCTTTTTGTCATTATGATCAATTAAAAATTGATGCGAATGCGTCCGCTGAATGACCTTCTCAAATCTTTCCGTGACAGAAGTGATACTATGCTGTGCCAAATGCCGCTCACGAACCTCTGGAGAAAGATTTATCTGCCTCGACATGAGAAGAGCATCTCTAAGCGCAATTGCCGAGTTCCGCTTAAAAAGCAGCCCACATGCCCCAACGGCCTCTCCCACCC
>Ga0209066_10000324_pt1 | contig 71262 bp, 64 predicted proteins | sample All_14_2_FD_187198 | JGI IMG/M metagenome (GOLD analysis project Ga0209066, IMG submission 187198) | Freshwater microbial communities in response to fracking from Pennsylvania, USA - Allegheny Zone_MetaG_DW_15 (SPAdes) (version 2) ...
CGTGACGGGTTCCGTCGGGCGCACGCCCACCATCTTGAACGACTCGATGCGCTGGCGCAGGGCGAGGACGCCGTCGATCAAGGCCTCGGGGCGCGGGGGGCAGCCGGGGATGTAGAGATCCACGGGCAGAAGGTTGTCGATGCCGTTGTGGACTTCCGGGGAATCTTTGAAAGGACCGCCGCCGATAGCGCAGGCCCCGCAGGCCACCACGATTTTCGGGCCTGGAATGGCTTCGTAAGTCTGGAGCGTAGCATCACGCATATTCTCCGGAACGGGGCCGGTGACGAAAAGACCGTCGGCGTGGCGCGGGCCGGCCACGAACTGGACCCCGAAACGGCCCAGATCCCAGCCGATGGTGGACAGCACGTTGGTGTCGGCCTCGCAGGCGTTGCAGCCTCCGGCGCTGACTTCACGGAATTTCAGGGAGCGTTTGAAAAGCTTCAGAAGATCGGGTGGAACTGGTCCTGCCGGGCGTTTGGGATGAGCCGGTCGAACGATCAGATCCTCCCGTTTCGTGGCGGCCAGAACGTGGTCCGAGGTGAACGTCACCACGCCTGCGGCCGGGCAGTCGGCACAGAACAGGCAGCGGCCCATGTCCAGGGCCAGACCCAGGTCGTCCACGGCCAGGGCGTTGAAAGGACAGGACGCGGCATGGCGCTCGTTTTCCTCCCGGGTCCTGGCCGGGGTCAGCTCGGGATAGCCCCGGAAACGTTCGGGGATGTTCACCGGTTTTTTCGGATAGGCAAAGGTCTGGTAACCCTGTTTGTATCGGGCGATGATTTCACGTATCATGTCGTACCGTTCCCATGGTCAATGTCGCGTCCTACAGGTCAAACCCGCAGTACGACAGGTTGAAGCTCTTGTTGCACAACGGAAAATCGGAAATCTGCTGGCCCCGGAGGGCCATGGCCAGTCCCTGCCAGTTGTGGAACGAGCTGTCGGTGATCTTGTACCGCTTGAACCATCCGGAGGAGTCGGTCACCGCCACATGGCAGATTTCTCCACGCCAGCCTTCGGTCATGGCCGCCACCAGACTGTCCGGGGCAAGCTGGCCCACAGGCGCCCGGTGGGCCCCTTCGGGCATGTGCCGGAGCTGGTCCAGGATGAACGCGATGGACTTGTGGGCTTCATGCCAGCGAATCATGGCCCTGGCGCAAACATCCCCGTGGTGGCCTGTGACCATGGGAATACTGGTCATCCGGTAGATCCCGAAGGGGTAGTCTTCCCGGACATCCCGTTTCAGTCCGCAGGCCCTGGCCGCCGGCCCCACAAGCCCCAGTTCTTCGGCGGTCTCAGGACTCACCGTTCCCGTTCCTTCAAGTCGTGCCATCACCGACTGCCTGTCCCAGAGCAGGTTGATGGCGATATCCAGTTCCTTCAGGGCTTTTTCAAGGCGCCTGATCAGATCTTCGCGGTGGCGCAGCTCCAGGGCGAACAGGGTGCCGCCGGGAACGAGAAGGCCTCGCCCGAAACGGCTGCCGCAGAGCACGGCGCTCATGTTGAGAAAATCTCCACGGATCCTGCCGCAGAACGAGGCAGTGGGCAGGTAGCCCACGTCGCCAGCGATGGCCCCCAGGTCCCCGGTGTGGTTGGCCAGACGTTCCAATTCCAGGGCGATGCCCCGCATCACTTCCGCTGTGGCCGACACCCGGGTTCCGCTCAGGGCTTCCACGGCCATGCAGTAAGCCGTGCCGTGACCGATGCTGGTGTCCCCGGCGACAGCCTCCATCTGCCGGAGGGTCTGGGGCCAGGGACCGCCCACCAGGGCTTTCTCGATGCCCCGGTGCTGGTAGCCCAGGGAGATCTCCAGGTGGAACACCTCTTCCCCGTGGCACTGGAAACGGAAATGGCCGGGCTCGATGATCCCGGCGTGGACCGGGCCCACCGCCACCTCGTGGACGCTTTCCCCCTCCACCCGGTAGAAGTCGGTCACACCCACGCGAATGCCGGCCCGGTCTTCATGACCCCAGGGATTGGGGTTGCCGTTCAGGGTAGCGTGGAAACGCACCGGCTTGAACCAGGGATGGCCTTCGGGAACCAGACCGAACTGCTCGGCGATTTCCCGCTCGAAGATCTGAACCTGGGGACAGGTCCCGGCCAGGGACGGAAAGGTGCGACCCGTGATTTCCGTGGACATGACGCCAAGCTGTCCCTTGGCCTTGTACGCCAGAAGGCAGCAGAGGGTATGGCGGCCTTCCTTTTCCGGCATGGCGAAATAGGACACCACGCGCCAGCCCCTTTCCACAGACCGGGAAAGTGCCTGGAAAAAATCGTCGGGGCTCAGGCGGGGCACATCCCCCCAGGCCACGGCTTTGCCGTTGTAGATCAGTCGAAGGTCCGCTGTCATGGTCCCACCTCCAGCATGGCGGCTCCGTCTTCGAGAAGCCGGATAAGAAACGGAGGCTGCCAGATTCCCAGAACGAGAATGATCAGCATGACCAGACAAAGGGGCGCCACGGTGAGCATCCTGTCCTGGTACCTGGACGGCTGAGCGTCCTCGGGCGGGTCGCCCAGCACCACGGGCAGGACCGTCCTGGCCAGCCCGATAAAGATCACGGCGAGAAAAAAGAGAAACAACCCTCCCACGAGATTCTGGCCCTGCCGGAACGCCCCGGCCACGATGCCGAATTCGCTGATAAACGGGGAAAAAGGCGGCGATCCGGTGATGGCCACGAAACCGGCCATGAAAAGCCCTCCGGACCAGGGAAGGCGGCGAAGGGCGCCACGGACTTCATGGACGCTTTTGCTGGAATAGGCCCGGTGGATGTTTCCGGCGGAAAGAAAGAGAACGCCTTTGGTGAGGCCGTTGTTGATGATGTGAAACAAGGCGGCGAAGGTGGCCCCTTTCCCCAAGCCCAGCCCGATGGACAGGATTCCCACATGCTCCACGCTGGAGTAGGCCAGAAGCCGCTTGAAATCCGACTGCCTGGCAATGAAGATCCCGGCCACGGCCATGGAGAGAAGCCCCATGCCGATCAGGACCCGGTTGAAAAACACCACCTCCGGTCCCGAGGCCAGACAGACCTGGTAGACCCGGATCAGAGCGAGAAACGAGCAGTTCACCAGACCTCCGGCCAGAAGAGCCCCCACGATGCCCGGGGCTTCGCCGTAGGTGTCCGGCTTCCAGGCGTGGAGGGGGGCGAGTCCCATTTTCGTGCCGTAACCCACAATGAGAAACACGAAGGCGGCGTGGAGCCAGGCTTTGTTCAGGTCTCCGGCCTGTTCGATGAGTTCACCCAGGATCAGGGTGGCGTCCTTGTGGGCCAGATGGGTGGAGTAGGCGAGAAACATCAGCCCGAGAAACGCCAGGGCGATGCCCACGGAGCAGATGATGATGTACTTCCAGGTGGCCTCGATGGACCGGGCGTTCCGGTTGAAGTAGATCAGGGGCGCCATGGTCAGCGTGGTGGTTTCCATGGCCACCCAGAAAAGCCCCAGATGCTGGGCCATCGAGACCAGGGTCATGGCCGAAAGGCAGACCAGCATGCACACGCAGAGAAAACGGTTCGACCGTTTGTTGTAGTAACGCAGGTAACCCACGGCGTAAAAGGCGCAGATGGTGAACAGCACGCTGATGCAGAACAGGACGATGCGTCCCAGGGGATCCAGCCAGAGCCAGCCTCCGTCCACGGGACTCTGGGGCGTCACGGTCACCCAGAGCGTGGACAACAGGTGAATCAGGGCCGCGGCAAGAAGCACCAGGGGTCTCAGGCGGTTTTTGATGCCCCAGGCCACGGCGGCGAATAAAAGAGGACAGAGAACGAAAAGGTACGTCATAGGGATCATTCCTCTTTCAAAGATCGCAGGCGGGAGGTGTCGGTGGACGAGAACTCCCGGCTGATATGGTTGATGACGATGGCCATGACGAAAACGCCCACCAAAAGGTCGAGGAGCACCCCGGCTTCCACCAGCACCGGCATGGCTTCCGAGAGAAGCAGGCCGAAGATGAAAATCCCGTTTTCAAGGACCAGGTAGCCGATGACCTGGGATATGGCCTTTCTCCGGGTGGTGAGGATCAGAAACCCGGTGACCACGGTGGAAAAGGAGGCGGGCACGAACAAAAGGGCCTCGTGTTCCGGGGCCAGGGGCAGGCGCCGGGCGAATACAAAAGCCGCCGCCGTAAGGGCCGCGCCCAGGATCAGGGCCGGAATGTAGCCGAGAAACGGTTCGAACTCCCGTTTGATGTGGACTTCCCGCACCGCTTTCCCGATCATGTTCGGAATCACGATCCCCTTGCCCACGATGATCAGGACCGTAATGACGGCGATGTGAAAGGAAAAGGGGTGGATGATGCCCGGAAGGAGACCCAGGATCACACCCTGGACCGCAGCGGCCCGGATGCAGAACATCAGGCGGCTCGAGGCCAGCATCACGAAGTTGATCAGAAGGACGGCCACCAGGAGCTGGTCGGCCAGAAACAGGGTCTGGGGAAGATGGGCGAGCTGTTCCATGGGCGTCACCTGAAAATCAGAAGGGTGGAAAAAGCGGAAAGCACGGTGGCCGTGATCAGCATCAGCGGGATCTGGGTCAGGCGCAGCCGGGCCATCACCGATTCGGTCACCCCCACGGCCACGGCGATGGCGAGCATGCCGGCGACGAACACCAGCCAGTCCAAAGCCGGATGACCGGTTCGAAACGGCAGGGCCACGTTCAGGAAAACCGCGGCGAACAAGAACAGTTTCATGGCCGAGGCGTAGAGAATGAACCCGAAAGCCGGGCCGCTGTGATCCAGGACCATGACCTCGTGGACCATGGTGAGTTCCAGGTGGGTGTTGGGATCGTCAAAGGGAATCCGGCAGTTTTCCGACAGGAGCACGATGAAAAGGGCGGCGGTGAGGAGCACGGTCACCGCTCCGGCCCAGGCCGACGGGGAGGAAAAAGTCAGCATGCGGGTCAGGGACAGGCTGCCGCTCATCTTCGCCAGGGTGACCAGGGCGAAGAAAAGTGCCGGTTCGGCCAGGCAGGAGTAAGTCACTTCACGGGCCGCCCCCATGCCTTCAAAGCTGGACCCGGTGTCCAGGGCCGCGAGGGTGGTGAAAAACCGGGTGAGGCCGAGAAGGTAGGCGAAAAGCAGCATGTCGCCGGAAAAAGCCACCGGCGCGCTGTGGTTTCCCAGGGGAACGAGCAGGGCCGCCACGGCGGTGGCCGCCAGGGTGACCACGGGACCGGCCGTAAACACCCAGCTGGTGGTCCGGCTGTAGACCGCGTCTTTCCTCAATAATTTCAAAATATCGTGGTAGGGCTGGAGCCAAGGCGCGCCTTCGCGGCCCGCGAACGCCGCCTTGGTTTTGGTGATGACCCCCAGAAGGAGCGGTGGCATGAGGATCACCAGAAGGCCATGGATGATGAAGGTTGTCACGAGTCGTTTTCCCCTGATATGTGTGGACGGAATCCAACCGGTGTCTCTCGAGGTGTCCGAAACATCCAAGGCAGCCGGTGCTCAAAGAACGATGTTCGTGCTTGATGACATGTGCCAAAAACGATATGTTATATCGGTTTTCAAGTCAACCCATAATAACCCGTGCTTTAAGCGCGTTTGAAATATATGTTGCAGAGCAATAATCTATCAGTGATATTTTTCTTCAATCAACATTCAAAGAGAGGCCTCAATGCCTGAAATATGCAGGTTTTATGGAATAATCATCGCCATGTTCTTTGATGATCACAATCCTCCGCATTTCCATGCCCGTTACGGGAAAGACAGCATCGTTGTTGAGATCATGAGTCTCCGGGTTCTGGATGGCATATTCCCCCCAAGGGCACTGGGCCTCGTGGTCGAATGGGCCTCTCAACATAAGGAAGAATTACTGAGTGTCTGGGAACTGGCCAGAAAAAAACAACCTCTTCCTAAAATCGAACCTTTGAAATAGGGGGATAATTCATGATACCAGATGTCATTTCATGTAAGTATATTACCGGATATCAAATTGAATTTTGTTTTGATAACGGGAAAAAGGGAATCGTTGACTTTACGAAATACCTGAAATCAGGTGGTGTGTTTGATAAGTTCAAAGACTTGGAATTTTTTAAGAATTTTGAAATAAACAAAGATTTGGGAACCATAACATGGCAGGATGAAATTGATGTCGCGCCTGAAACATTGTATTCCGATGCAACGGGCGCCTCATTGCCATCATGGGTTGAAGAATGAGGCTCCTGGCAACGAACTGTACTGGACAGAAACCTCGTTTGTGCCGTTTCAAAATATAAAACAAGCACTTAAAAACAAACAACCATCCCTTGACCAACCGGCGGTTTTATTATGAGTTTTTTAAAAAACACACCCATGCAGGACAACACGCTATGCTGATGAACATCACCGACGCGGCCAACGCGCTCCAGGCCGAGGAAAAATCCGTGATTCAGTGGATCAGGAAAGAACGGCTTCCGGCCGAGACGGTGCGCGGCGAATACATGATCAACCGGGCCGAACTCCTGGAGTGGGCCACGGCCAGGGGGCTCAAGGTCGACCCTTCTGTTTTCAAGATCAGGGACGATGACAGTGTCCACATGCCCAGCATTTTCGAGGCGGTGGAAGCGGGAGGCATCCATTACAACGTGCAAGGCCATGACAAGGAAACCATCCTGAAGAACGTGGTGGACCTTTTGGACCTTTCCGAGGAGATCGACCCGGAATTCCTGCTCCAGGTGCTTCTCACCCGGGAAGCGGTGGGAACCACGGCCATCGGGGACGGCATCGCCATTCCCCACGTCAGGAACCCCATTCTCCTCCAGCTTCCCGTGTCGAAAATCGCCCTGTGCTTTCTCGAAAAACCCGTGGACTTCGACGCCCCGGACGGAAAACCCGTCACCGTTCTCTTCACCCTGACCAGCCCCACGGTGAAAGTCCACCTTCACCTGTTGTCCAGCCTGTCCTACGCCCTGAAAAACCAGGATCTGAAAAAGGCGTTGACAGACCGGGCCGACAGGCAGACAATTCTGGGGATTCTGAAGACCATGGAGACGATGTAACCGAAATGCCGTTTCCTTGATGCCGTAGGTCGGGCTTTCGCCCGACGCGGATGTCGGGCGAAAGCCCGACCTACAAAGGCCAACCCAGGTAAATGACTTTAAGAAAACGGCATTGGATGTCGTCGTGGTCGAAAAACCGTTCACACGATCCGGAAGGAACTGATGATGACCTACGCCCCGCTCTACCTGATCATGCTGTCTTCCCTTCTCGCCGCCCTGTCGGGCCTTCCCCTGGCGTTCCGCCTTGTCCGTCCCGAAAAGGGGCAGAGGATGGCCGCAGGTTTCATGATCGCCTCAGCCCTGACAGGGATTTCCGGGGCCCTTGTGGTCCTCCTGAACCGCCTGAGCCTGACCCATGAACTCAGCTGGTCCGTTCCCTACGGCCCCATGATCACGGCCGTGGACCCCCTTTCCGCTTTTTTCGCCCTGCCCATCCTCATCGTGGCGTCCTGTTGCAGCGTTTACGCCCTGGGCTACTGGCCCGCTGCGGAAAAACCCCGGAACATCGGAAAACTCAGCGCTTTTTTCGGCCTTCTGGTTTCCGGCCTGATCTGGGTGACCCTGGCCCGGTCCGCCCTCCTGTTCCTTTTCGCCTGGGAAATCATGGCCCTTTCGGCCTTTTTCATCATCATCCCCGAAGACACGGATCGGGAGGTCCGGGAGTCGGGGATACTCTACCTGATCTGCACCCATATCAGCACCCTCAGCCTTTTCGCCCTGTTCACGCTGCTGAGGACCTTGACCGACACCTTCGCCTTTCCGGCGGCGGGCTCGATCAGCGCCGCTTCCCCCATGGCCGGGGTTCTGTTCCTCGTCACCCTGTTCGGATTCGGCATCAAGGCCGGGATGATGCCTTTCCACGTGTGGCTGCCCTCGGCCCACGCCAACGCGCCCAGCCACGTTTCGGCGGTGATGTCCGGGGTCATCCTGAAAATCGGCATCTACGGAATCATCCGCACCCTGTCCTTTTTCGACAACATCCCCTGGTGGTGGGGCGTGACGGTTCTCACCCTGGGAGCTGTCTCGGGTGTTTTTGGCGTGGTATTCGCCCTGGCCCAGCACGACCTGAAACGGCTTTTGGCCTACCACAGCATCGAAAACATCGGCATCATCCTGATGGGCCTGGGCCTCGGCCTTCTGGGCCTGGCCACACATCAGCCGGTGCTGATCGTCCTCGGCATGGCCGGAGCCATGCTCCATGTCCTGAACCACGCCGTGTTCAAGGCCCTGCTTTTCCTCGGGGCCGGTTCGGTGATCCACAGCCTGGGAACCCGGGAGATCGACCGCATGGGCGGCCTGATCAAAACCATGCCGAAAACTGCCATTCTCTTCCTCACCGGGGCCATCGCCATCTGCGGGCTTCCGCCCCTGAACGGATTCATCAGCGAGATGTTCATCTACCTGGGTCTTTTCAAAAGTGCCGTCAACGGAGCCGGAGCGGCCGCCGCCACCTCGGCCCTGGCCGCTCCGGCCCTGGCCCTTATCGGGGGTCTTGCCCTGGCCTGTTTCGTCAAGGTGTTCGGGGTGGTTTTCCTGGGAGAACCCCGGGACAGCCGTCTCCCCGCAGCCCACGAAGCGCCCCGGAGCATGCTGGGCCCCATGGCCGTTCTCGGTTCGATCTGCGTTCTTATCGGCGTGATCCCTCTGTTGGCGGCCCCCCTTCTCGAATCGGCCGTGGCCTCGTTCAGCGCCATGTTCCTCAACGACGCCGAACTCGCCGCCCTGGCGCCCTTGGGCTGGATCAGCGTGCTGTCCATGGCCCTGGTGGTTCTGGTTTTCCTGGCCTACACCTTAAAAATCAAGACCACCACCGCAACCCGTTCGGTCACCTGGGGCTGCGGCTACCTGGCCCCCACAGCCCGCATGCAGTACACGGCCGCCTCCTTCGCCGACACCCTCACCGGACTGTTTCGCGGGGTTCTCAGGCCCCACACCCACTGGCCACGCATCCACTCCAGCTTTCCGGCCCCTTCGACATTCGAAAGCCATGTTCCGGAAACGGTGCTCGAAAAGATCTACCTGCCCCTTTTCGCCTGGACCAACGACCGCCTGGGCACAATCCGGAAACTACAGAACGGCAAGATGCACACCTACATCGTCTACATGTTCCTGACCCTGATGGGGCTTTTGATGGTGCCGTATTGAATGTGGAGACGACGGAACGGGATTATTTCACCCATATTTCAGGGTTAAGATCAACCGTCTGTTTCAGAAATGAAAATGCACAAACGTTACCATTGACGTTTAAGGCAAAGTGAGCCGCGGCATCGCGCCATCCCTCCATTTTCCCGATATCCCCCATTCCCTCCCCAGATATTCCCATTACAAATGAATGCATCACTCTATGTACAGTTTTTACACATGTATCTATAATGCTCTCCGTCTTAACGACATTCTCTCCGTAAACGTCCCTCCCCGCTGTGCGGATGCCCTAAAAGCTCCGCAATAAAAAGCTGGCAACGCAGCGGCCAGCCTCACCCGACATCATCATTCCCGTTTTTCCTTTTCCCGTCTTGCCGGATGTGATGCAAGTGGTGGCACCACATCCGGTAAGATGCAGGCATTTCAGAAACAGACCCGAGACTTTTCGACCAGATGAACAGCTTTAAAGATCGCCTTTCAAGTCCTCAAAATCCTGGGGCCGCCGATTCACCTGCCTTGAGAACGCGGCCGCCTGTTCCATCACCCCTTCCAGGTCCACGGTCAGCAGCCGTCGGTTTTCCACCACCATCCGTCCGTCCACCATCACGTCCCTCACATCGGAACCTTTGGCCGAATAGACCAGATGGGACTGGGGATTGTACATCGGCGTCAAATGGGGTTTTCGCATATCCACCACGATGAGGTCCGCCTTTTTCCCCGGCTCAAGGGACCCGGTGACGTCCCCCAGGCCCAGGGCCCTTGCCCCCTCACAGGTGGCCATGCGGAGAACTGTTTTCGCGTCCATCACCGTGGGGTCTTTCCGGATCACCTTGTGAAGGCGGGCCGCCGACCCCATTTCCCCGAACATGTCCAGGTCGTTGTTGCTGGCGCTGCCGTCGGTGCCCAGGGCCACGGGAATGCCCAGAGCCAGCATGTCCGGGACAGGAGAAACCCCCGAGGCCAGTTTCATGTTGCTTTCGGGCACATGAACCACGGAGGCTTTGCTTTTTTGGATGATTTCAAGGTCATGCCGGTCCACGGCCACGGCATGGATCAGGAGGGTTTTGTCATCGAGAACCCCCAGACTCTCAAGATAGGCCACCGGGGAAAGACCGCCGGAGCATTGGATCATGTTTTTCTCGCCTTCGGTTTCCGCCACATGGATCTGGAAAAGAACGCCCTGGACCCGGGCCGCCTGTTTCGCTTTTTTCAAGGTATCGGCGGAGCAGGTGTAGGGGGAGTGGCAGAAAATCGAAGGAACGATACGGGAGTCCCTGTTTTTCCAGGCCTCCACGTACCTCAGGGCCTGGTCCACGTTGGTCGCCGGATCGGGAACGCCGGGGGCCGGATAGTCGATGACGCCCTGGGCCAGAACCCCCCGAAGGCCCGATTCCGAAACAGCCCGGGCCACGTCCGTTTCGTGAAAGTACCCGTCACAGCAGCAGGTGACCCCGGAAAGCAGAAGTTCGGCACAGGAAAGAAGCGAGCCAAGCCAGGCGGTCTCGGGACGGATATGGGCCGCTTCCGCCGGAAACATATGTTCGTTCAACCAGACCATCAGCGGCAGGTCGTCGGCAAGGCCCCGGAACAGACTCATGGGCAGGTGGGTGTGGGCGTTCACCAGACCCGGCATGACCACGCAGCCTCCGGCGTCCAGGATTTTTCCGGTAAAATCTTTTCCGATTTCCGACGATGGCCCCACAGCCAGAATCCGGTCACCCCGGACAAGCACGGCCCCGTCTTCGATGATCCGGTTTTCCTGGTCCATGGACAGGACCGTCGCCCCCTGGATCAGGGTGTCAGTTACATCAGGCAAAACCGTCATGGGTCACCACCTTTTCGATCAGGGTTTCCAGACGCCCGGCGGCCTGTTTCGCCAGTGCGATCACCGATTCCACCGTGGCGTTCTCAGGATGGTCCGGGTCGCAGAGGTTGGTGATCACCGAGAGCCCCAGCACCCGCATGCCCGCATGCCGGGCCGCGATAACTTCCTGAACGGTTGAAAACCCCACAGCGTCGGCTCCGATGGTTCTCAAAAACCTCATCTCCGCCGGGGTTTCCAGACTGGGCCCCCTGAGGCCTGCGTAAACCCCTTCCCGGAGAGCGATGCCCAGCCCTGCACCGATTCGTTTTGTAAGAGAAAGAATGGCTCGGTCATAAGCCTCGACCATCCCTGGAAAGCGAAGCCCCCAGGGGTCGTGGTTCGGTCCTGTCAGGGGATTTTCCCCGGTGAGGTTCAGGTGGTCCGAGACCACCATGATGTCCCCGGCGTCAAAAGACAGATTCAGGCCCCCCGAGGCGTTGGTCACGATCAGGGTTCGTGCTCCCAGTTCCTGCATCACCCGCACGGGAAAGGTCACATCCCTTGCCGAATACCCTTCGTAAAGGTGGAGTCGCCCCCGCATCACCGCAACGGGCCGTGTCCCGATCCGCCCCAGCACCAGTTCGCCATCGTGGCCGGGCACGGTGGAACGGGGGAAATGGGGCAGGCTTCCGTAGCTGAACACACGGGCCTCTTTCACCGCCCCGGCGCAATCCCCCAGACCGGTCCCGGCGAGAATCAACGCATCCGGCCGTTCGTCCCAGTTCCGCCGGATATGCTCCGCCGTTTCCTTCACCTTTCCCACATATGCTTCCAGGTTTTCCAAACGTTGGCCCCCTTTCCTTCATGAAAAACATCGCGAAACCATTCGCATAGTCCGTTTCACATCCATTTCCATGGTTACTTAACGAAACACCGCCAATGCTTCGATCCTCTTAGCACGAATCATGATTCGACTCCAGCCCGCCTTTTTCTTGCGGAAGTGTTGCGTGAACCAGTCGGGTGATATATTATTTAGAAAAAATGAACCAACCCATGGTTCGGAATTTCAGATGAAAGGTGAACATGATGAAATCCATAACGATTCACGGGATTGACGATTATCTTGCCGACCGGATCAAGACAAGGGCCGCGTCGGAAGGCCTGAGCGTCAACAAGACCATCAAGAAACTCCTTGAAATGTCTTTGGGCATAAAACCTAAACCTGAGAAATCCAATGTGGACGATTTCATAGAATTTTCAGGTTTATGGTCAGAATCCGATTTGAAAGAATTTGAAGAACATTCGGCGGGAATCCGGGTGATCGATCCAGAGGACTGGCAATGAAAAAAATCCTTCTCGACACCAATGCCTACTCCCGACTCCTTTTGGGAGAACGACACGTTCTCGACGCCACAGCGTCAGCCGACATTGTCTTCATGTCCGTTTTTGTCCTTGGCGAACTCCATGCCGGTTTTCAGGGAGGCCGGAAAAAGAAGGAAAATCTGGAGATTCTGCACCGCTTTTTATCGAAACCCCCTGTCAAGATCCTTCACACCTCGGATGAAACAGCCCACGTCTTCGGCGAGTTGAAATCCATCCTCAAAAAAAACGGAGCCCCTGTCCCCATCAACGATGTCTGGATTGCGGCACACGCCATTGAAACCGGCTCCAGAATCGTCACCTTTGACAGGCACTTTGCCACCATCAAAGGTGTCCGTCTCTGGGATTACATGTGACGGATTCATAGAATCCTTTATCTCAAAAGGATGTTTTCCTGCCCCATCCCACCCGCCGGAAATACTCTTCCCGGCACCTGTTTTCGATGCTGTGGAGCAGGCGGAACGACTCGTTGAAATCCGTGTCCGACACGGCGAACAGGCCGTGGCCGTAGACGATGACCGCCGGGGAATCTTTCAGCGCCGCCGGCACGGTATTGCAGAGGCCGAACGGTCCGCCGCCCACCTCGCCGGGCACGATGGGAACGCCCAGAACCTCCCGTGTGTGAGCGCAGGTCCGGTAGCAGGCATCGCCGCCTTGGCAGTCCGTCACATCGCAGTCCATGGAAAGGATCACGGAAAACCGGGGATGACCGTGGAGAATGGCTGTTTTTCCGGTTTCGGCGAGGATGTTCATGTGAGCCCCAAGCTCGCTGGACGCCGTGATGGCGGCGCAGGACCGGCCGGTGAGGGAACAGGGGTCGATGCAGCCGGGCAGGTCGTCCAGACTGCTGCCGGTCTGGCTGATATACAAAATATCGCCCAGCCGGTACGAGATATTTCCGAAATAGGAATCCACCAGACGGTATTCCACCGTCTTTTTCCCGGCCTGGTCCATGGCGGCGATGACCTGCTGGTCCGTGGCGAAAGGGCCCTGCATCAGGGCCGTTCCCACGCCAACTGGCGGGGGGAGAAGATCGGAGACATTCAGAAACACCTTCTGATATTCGGGGTCCGCCGCCCCTTTTTTGTGCAGCGCAAGATAATCGGAAAAGAACGTCACAAAAGCCGAAAAACACACCGAGGAAAAGGTGACAAAGGCCTGTTCCAGGCTCACCGTGCCGGTGGTGACGAGGGTGCCGTCGGTGATGATGGCGCTTTTCCGTTTTTTCAGAATCGCCGAAACCTTCTCCGCCGAACGGCTGTCCGCCACGGGAAGATCGTGGAGGAACGTCCGGGTCTCGCAGTCCCTGGGTTCGATGGCCACGGGATTCCGGGACGCCAGAAACCTGAGGATCGTCCGGTAGGGTTCGGCGGGAATCCCCACCATCAGGGAATTGATGGAAAGGCGGTCGAACAGGGCGGTTTCGAAACCCAGGCCCCTTCCCTCCCTGTTCCAGAGGATCCGGTCATCGAGAAACCCCATGGTCACACGGCCCGGCTCCACAAGCCCGGCGGCGACCATTTTCCGCTCAAAGGCGGCAAAGTATCCGTCCATCTCACTCCCCCCTCACCCGGTAATACGCTTCCCGGGCGTTTAAAAAGGCGTCCCTGTCAATGGGTCGGATGGCGAGGTTCGCATCCGAACTGCCCGGTTCCCTGAAAAACCGTTCGGGCAGATCGTCGTCAGCTTTCGTGAACCCGTTGGCCCGGTTCATGGCCCGTTCAAGGGCGATGATGCCCGCACCTTTTTCAAGGAGTTCCTGGCCGTTTGTTTCAACCCCGGTCACCGCGGAAAACACCTGGGCGTATTCCTCGAGGCTGGCTGCAAAAAACACGAACTTGCAGGCGGTGAGGGAGTCGGCCACGGCGTTGGTGTCTTCGCCGATCTTGATCATCCGGGCCTTGCCGAGAAAGGAGAAGCGGTCCGTGGCCACGGGCTTCCGTAAAATTTCATGGGCGATGGGGTAGGCCCGGAGGTGGCAGGCCCCCCGGGTGGATACGGCGAACGACAGGGCCATGCCCAGGGCACCCCGGGGATCGTAGGCCGACAGTTCCTGGGATTTCACGGTGATGGACGCGTCTTTTCTGTTCTTTGACGCGGCGTAGCGGGCCGAGCCTTGGGCCAGTTCCGCCCCTTCTCCCCGACCGTAAGCCATATCTGAAAGAAGCCGGAGGATGTCCGGGGATTTTAACCTTTTTCCGCTGATCTCGGAGTAGCAGGACAAGGTGGCCGCCGCCGAAATGGTGTCCATGCCGAACTCGTTGCACAGGCGGTTGGCCTCCATCACCGTTTCCACATCGGTGTTTTCAAGAAGGGCGCTGAAGTGGGACATGGTTTCGAATTCGGGAATGCCCCGGCCGTCATTCGCCACTTTCTTGCACTGGATGCGGCAGCCCATGCAGCCCTTGCTGCGGCTCTGGTAACGTTCCCTGTAGGCGTGGGCGTTCATGGAGGCCGCAGCGTCGAAACGGGTTCGCCGGAAGTTGTCCGTGGGCATCATTTTTCGGGCGTCCATGAGATCGTAAAGGGCCCCGGTACCGAAATTGGATATCCCGAAACGGCCGGACAAAGCAGGAGAAGCGGCCACAAGGCGGTCGATGTCGGCTTTGGCTTTGGCAAGTCTTTGTTCGTCGAACACCCGGGTTCTGCCCTTACCGGATACAGTGATGAATTTGATGTTCTTGGCCGCCATGACAAGGCCGATGCCGTTCCGGCCCGCGGCGAAATGGCGGTCCACGATCACGCTGGAAAAAAGCACCCCGTTTTCCGCCGCCGGCCCCACCACGGCTGCCGCTGCGTGTTTCGGCAGGCTGTGGAAGGTTTCTCCCACGGTTCGGCCTTTCAGGTGTCCGGCATCTTCAAAGGTGACTCCCGTTTCCGTGATATGAAGGCCGCAGAGATTCTCGCTTTTGCCCCGGATGATCAGCCCGTCGATTCCGGCTTTTTTCATGAAAGTCCCCAGCTTTCCCCCCACCGAAGCGTCGCCCACCGTTCCCGTGAGGGGCGACCGGCTCATCACCGTCATCCGTCCCGAGGTGGGGGAATCGGTGTTCACCAGGGGGCCGGTGAAGAAAAGAAGGGGCATGGCCGGATCGTCCCAGCTTCGGGTCACGTGGTCTTGGAGGTAATACCCCGCAAGCCCGCGCCCGCCGATATGCCGGTGGTAAATCTCCCCATCCGGGCGGATGTCCTCGAAGGTCTTTGATTCCAGATCCACCACCCGGATTTTTCCGCACCAGCCGTGCATGTCAGGTTCCTTTCGTTTGTGTTCGGTCATGGTTTACCTCGGCCCGGAAGCGAGGGGAACGCCGAGTTGCACTCGGCAAACCGAGCCGGGTTCAACCCGGCGTTCCCGGAGTGGCCGGCGGGGTTTCCGTAAATAATGGAATGGCCCAAACCGGTATTCCGGCATTCAATGGATCGGGTCATTTGTCGGCTTTGAAGAAGCCGACCTACGAGGGTTGGCCGCCGCATCATTCATCGTTTCCCATTCAGCCGTTTCAAATATCCTGCCCGCCTGTTGCAAGCATAGCCCTCCGCTGTGCAACCTATTCGATGTTGGACGTTGGGCGTTGGATGTTCGATGTTCGTCTTTTCCCATTCCCCATTTCCTCTTTTCATCTCCCCAAAATAATCCGAACCGCTTCAAACGCCGCCTTCAGCCCATAGATTCCCGTCACGTAGGCTATGCTGCCCAGAACCGGCGGGGTCCGTTTTCCATCGTGGACGGTCTGGTGTTCTTCGGCTTTTTTGACCGCCACTTCCGTGGAAAAAACACAGCGGATGCCCTCGTAGATATCCTGCCGGTGGAGCCTGCGGCGCACAAACCGGGCCAGAGGACAGGTGTGGGTTTCGGAAAGATCGGCGGTGGTGATGGCGTTGGCGTCCATGCGTCCGGCCGCCCCCATGCTGGCCACCACGGGAATCCCGTGTCGATGGGCGTTGGCGATGAGATGGACCTTGGCCGACAGGCTGTCGATGGCGTCGATCAGCACGTCCACCCGCCCTTCCATGATCAGGGGATTGGAATGCTCGTCGATGTAGGTGTCGAACACCGTCACGTCGCAGAGAGGGTTGATGTCCTTCACCCTTCGGGCTGCCACGTCCGTTTTTTTCAAGCCCACGGTGGAGTGCAGGGCGAAAAGCTGGCGGTTGACGTTGGATGCGCTCACCGTGTCGTAATCCACCAGCCGCAGGTGGCCGATTCCGGCCCGTGCCAGGGCTTCCACGGCGTAGGACCCCACGGCGCCCAGGCCGCACACCGTCACGTGGGCGTTTTTCAGTTTCTCCGCCCCCGCCTCCCCCAGAAGGAGGACGGTCCGGTTGAGTTCGGTCATGGGGTTTTCCTTCCGTTCCAGCGGCAGGCTGAGAAAAGCCGGACCGCGTTTTCATGGGTGTATCCGGCCACGTCGTCCACGTCCTCCCCCCGCAGAAAGGCCACGCTTTCCAGGACGGACCGCACAAAGGCGGGTTCGTTGAGATCGGCCTCGATGCCCGTGGGCAGGATATCCGGACTGTCTGTTTCAAGAACCAGCCGGTCCCGGGACACGGCCTGGACCGCTTTTTGAACTTTCTTGTTGTCCGGCCGGGTCACCGATCCGGAAAAGGAGATGTACGCCCCGAGTTTTTCAAATTCCCGGACCATTTCCGCCGAACCGGACCAGCTGTGGACCACGCCGCCGTAAGGGAGCCCGCCCATGGACTTGAGAATCTCCATCATCCGGCCCCAGGCGCTCCGGCAGTGGAGGTTCACCGGGAGTCTCAGGTCCCTTGCGATTTCAAGATGCCGGATCAAAACCTGCTCCTGGTCGTCGTCGTTCCGTGGCCGGACCATCCGGTCCAGGCCAATTTCTCCCACGGCGGCCCCGCTTTTTTCAAGCAGACGGGTCAGGGTGTCTGCCCAGCGGGGACTTCGGTTTTCAATAAACCAGGGATGGATGCCCAGGGCCGGAACCAGAGCTTCGTGGGTTTCGGCCATGGCCAGGACCTGATCCCAGTCCCCCTCGTGAAGCCCGCAGATCACGATGCCGCAAACCCCTTCCGCCACGGCCCGCCGCACCACCTGTTGCCAGATGCCGGCCATGCGTTCGTCCTGAATATGGGTGTGTACGTCGTAGAGTTTCATGGTTTCTTAGATAAAGGCCCAAGTTGTTCTCCACCGCTCAACCTTTTAATCGTTGAACTCCCAAGAATCGAGGTCATCTGCTCAATGGCCATTTTATTAAGCGTAACCAGTCTTCTGTCTTGTTGAACACCCTGTTTGATCAGTTCCGCATTCATACTTTCAAGATTAGCAAGCACTATAAGTTGATGAATGGTCGCTTCATCCCTCATATTGCCTTTGGCTTCGGGTTTTCTCTCTTTCCACTCTTTTGCCGTTTTTCCAAAAAGTGCCACATTCAGCATGTCAGCTTCATTGGCGTACGTCAGCGATTGTTGTTTTTTTGATACAAGGTGGGGGATAAGATTTTCTTTAATTGCATCCGTATGAATTTTATAATTGATTTTCGAGATAGCCCGGTTCACGTTCCATTCGAGGGAAATTCTGCTGTTTTCATCGGATTTCAGCCGTTGATAATCTTTGATAATGTAGAGTTTAAACTCGGCAGACACCCAGGAAGCAAATTCAAAAGCAATATCCTTGTGGGCAAAAGTCCCCCCATATCGTCCTGATTTGGAAATAATGCCAATGGCGTTTGTGGTGGAAATCCACTTTTGGGGGTTGAGAACAAAGGCATTCGCTCCCGCTTCATTTTTAAACTGGTCGAATTCGACCAGTTTAAAACCAGGATTGTTCAACTGTTCCCATAGACCAAGAAATTCGATGGTACTGCGAGTCCGCATCCAGTTTTTGACCACATCGGCGGGGAATTCTGAATTCTTGTAACGGGCAATGTCCGTCAAAGATATATAATCGTCTTCATTCCCTTTTGAAAGAACCGTTATTTCTGTTCCGTTTGCATGGATTGTCGCCTTCATGGCTTTATCTCCTTGAACCCATCTTTGTGTGGTTCCAGATGATCCACCAAATTTAAAATGTGTATGTATAACAATAAAAAAAAAGCCCGCTGCAAAGGCAACGGGCTTTATCTTATCCGAACTGACAACGGAAAATCAAAATCAATTATTTATCGTCTTTCACTTCTTCGAAATCCGCGTCCACCACGTCGTCATCGGCGCTTTTTGCGGATGCGCCGGCACCACCGGCTGCCGCGCCTTCGGCGCCGCCTGCGGCCTGACCGTCCTGGGCCGCTTTCTGGTAGGCGGCTTCAGCCACTTTGTGGGAGGCTTCGGTGAGTTCCTGGGTCAGACGTTTGATCTCTTCCACGTCGGTGGATTCCATGGCTTTTTTCAACGCGGCGATGGCGTTTTCCACCTTGGATTTGGTTTCGGCGTCAACGGCCGCACCCACGTCTTTCAGGGATTTCTCGGTCTGGTAGATCAGGGAGTCCGCCGTGTTTTTCGCGTCCACCAGGGCGCGCTGTTTCTTGTCTTCTTCGGCGTGAAGTTCCGCGTCTTTCACCATGCGCTGGATTTCCTCTTCGGTGAGGCCGCTGTCGCTGGTGATCCGGATGCTCTGCTCCTTGTTCGTGGCCTTGTCCTTGGCAGACACGTGAACGATGCCGTTGGAGTCGATGTCGAAGGTCACCTCGATCTGGGGAATGCCGCGGGGCGCCGGAGGAATGTCCGTAAGGTCGAAACGGCCCAGGGTCTTGTTGCCGGAGGCCATTTCCCGTTCACCCTGGAGCACGTGGATGGACACCGCAGGCTGGTTATCCGCCGCCGTGGAGAAAATCTGGCTTTTCCGGGTGGGGATGGTGGTGTTCTTTTCGATGAGCTTGGTCATCACGCCGCCCAGGGTTTCGATCCCCAGGGAAAGGGGGGTGACGTCGAGAAGCAGCACGTCGTTCACGTCGCCTTTCAGAACACCGCCCTGGATGGCCGCGCCCAGGGCCACGACTTCGTCAGGGTTCACGCCTTTGTGGGGCTCTTTACCAAAAATCTTGCGGACCCGGTCCTGAACGGCAGGCATACGGGTCATGCCGCCCACGAGAATCACCTCGTCGATCTGGGTGGCGCTGAGGTTGGCGTCTTTGAGGGCCGTGACACAGGGTGCGGTGAGTTTGTCCAGCAGGTCTTCCACCAGGGATTCGAGTTTCGCCCGGGAAAGCTTGATGTTCAGGTGTTTGGGACCGCTGGCGTCGGCGGTGATGAACGGAAGGTTGATGTCCGTTTCAAGGGCTGTGGAAAGCTCCATCTTGGCTTTTTCCGCGCCTTCCTTCAGTCTCTGGAGGGCCATCTTGTCGTTACGGAGGTCGATACCCTGGTCTTTCTTGAATTCGGCCGCCAAGAAATCGATGATCCGGTTGTCGAAGTCTTCGCCGCCCAGATGGGTGTCGCCGTTGGTGGATTTCACCTCGAACACGCCTTCGCCGATTTCGAGCACGGACACGTCGAAGGTTCCTCCGCCCAGGTCGAACACGGCGATTTTCTCTTCCTTTTTCTTGTCCAGGCCGTAGGCCAGGGAGGCGGCCGTGGGTTCGTTGATGATACGGAGCACGTTCAGGCCCGCGATTTTGCCGGCATCCTTGGTGGCCTGGCGCTGGCTGTCGTTGAAGTAGGCGGGAACGGTGATGACCGCGTCGGTCACTTCTTCGCCCAAGTAGGCTTCGGCTGTTTTCTTGATGTTGGCCAGGATGAACGACGAAATTTCCGCCGGGCTGTGGGCCTTGTCACGGATCACGACGCGCACGTCGCCGTTGTCGGCTTTCTGGATTTTATAAGGAAGGATCTTGATGTCGTTCTGGACTTCTTTTGAATCGAACTTCCGGCCGATGAGTCTCTTGACGCCGAAAACGGTGTTTTCAGGATTGGTGATGGCCTGACGCTTGGCGATCTGGCCCACAAGGCGCTCACCGCTTTCGGAAATGGCCACGATGGACGGGGTCGTCCGTCCGCCTTCCTGGTTGGTGATAACCTTGGCATCTCCGCTTTCCATAATCGCGACACATGAGTTGGTCGTGCCCAGATCGATTCCGATTACCTTGCCCATTTTCTTCCTCCCTGCCTGTTCAACGGTCGAGACAGGCTTTGATGTTCATTATTTAAATGATCCAATGTGGTTAAATATCCATGTGTTCTTTATACCATCCCGGTTGCCCGGTCATTCCGGGTCAGCCGGCGTATCGCTGCTTTTCGGAGCGGCCTTGGACACGATGACCATGGCCGGCCGGATCAGCCGGTCGTGGAGAAGATAGCCTTTCTGCATCTCCTTGAGCACGGTGTTTTCCGGGTGCTCCGCCGTTTCCTGCTGCATCACGGCCTGGTGGAAATTGGGATCGAAGGGTTTGCCCTCGGACTCCAGGGATTTGAGGTTGAACTGTTCGAAGACCTTGTAGATTCCTCCCAGGGTCATCTTCACCCCTTCCACGATGGCCTTTTCCTTTGAAGGATCCGCTCCGGCGGACTCGACGGCCCGCTCGAGATTGTCCACCACGGGCAGCAGGGCCTTGATCAGGGATTCGTTGGCGAATTTCCTGAAATCCTCGGCTTCTCGCTGCATCCGTTTTTTATGGTTCTCATGCTCGGCGGCGGCCCGCAGCATTTTCTCGTAAGATTCTTTTGCCGCGTTTTCCGCCGATTTCAGTTTTTCTTCGAGAACCCGGACCGGGTCCTCTTCCCCTGCTGCCTGATCGGTAACGTATTTCTCGTTTCCTGCAACCTGCTCAGCCGCAACCTGTTCCGTTTCTTTCACCGCTTCAGCGGTTGCCGCGGCGGCTGCCTTTTCATGTTTCCTTGCCAATGCCAACTCCTGACGGTCTTCCAAATAAACGCTCGTGAATATAGACGGTTTTTCTACATAAAAAACTATCTGTAATTACATGGGAATCATTGCATCGGGCTCGTGTGCAATGGGATTTGGAAAGAAAAATAATACCGTTTGATACGATGTCAAGGAAGGGCTGCGGGAAAACAAAAAAAACCTGGCTGCGCTTGTCTCCCGGGATCGATCCACGACACAGACAGCTTCCCTTAGTGCTGCTTCCTTCCGGACCTGACACGGTTCGAGATTGTCTGTTGCGCGGCGGCCGGAAAACAAAACACAGCCAGGCGAACACGTTATAATCTCCACGCCCTTTTTTTTCAAGGGAAAAGTCCGGCCTCCTTTGGACAATCGTGCGAAGATCCGGCCCCAAAGGGTTCCGGCAAAAAAACGTTGACAGATCCTGAATCAGATTATATCGTTGAATCAAATTCAATTCATGAAGTCCGTTTAGACCATTTTTTGAAAGGGCCAGCCGCCATGGATGTCATCGAAAGCCGTGTGGACACGTCGTCTGACGAGTACAAAAAAAATTACAGCGCCATGGAGACCCTGGTCTTGGAACTCCGGGAAGAGCTGCGGATCGCCCGGGAGGACCGGTCGGAAAAGGCCCTGAAACGCCATGAAGAATCGGGCAAAATGCCGGCCGGCAAAAAACTGGAACTGCTCCTTGACCGGAACACCCCCTTTCTTGAACTGGCCCCCCTGGCCGCCCGGGGCATGTACGACGGCAAGGTCCACGGGGCCGGGATTCTGGCAGGCATCGGCCGGGTGGAGGGAAAAGAGGTTCTGATCAACATCAACGACGCCACCATCAAAGGCGGTTCCGTGTACCCCATGGGCGTGAAAAAAGCCCTCCGGCTCCAGCAGATAGCCATGGAAAACCGCCTGCCCGGCATCGGGCTGGTGGATTCGGCCGGAGCATACCTCCCCATGCAGTCGGAGATCTTCCCCGACATCGACGACGGGGGCCGGGTGTTCTACAACCAGGCCATGATGTCCAAAATGGGCATCGCCCAGATCACGGCGGTAATGGGCCTCTGCACCGCCGGAGGGGCCTACGGCGTGGCCATGAGCGACGAGATCGTCCATGTGAAGGGCCACGGGGCGATTTTCCTTGGAGGACCTCCCCTGGTGAAAGCCGCCACCGGCGAGGAAGTTTCGGCCGACGAGCTGGGAGGTGCCTTTGTCCACACCAGCGAATCCGGGGTGTCTGACTACATGGCCGAAGACGACGCCGACGCCATACGGATCATCCGGAACATCGTGAAAAACCTGCCACCCACGGCCCGACACCCCCTTCCCATGCAGCCGCCCGAACCGCCCTTGTACGACCCGAAGGAGATTTACGGCATCGTGAGCCGTGACCTGGCCGTGCCCTACGACTGCCGGGAGATCATCGCCCGGATAGTGGACGGCAGCCGTTTCCTGGAGTTCAAGGAACATTACGGCAGCACCCTGGTCACGGGCTGGGGCCACATTCACGGTTACCCCGTGGGGATTCTCGGCAACAACGGCATTTTGTTTTCCGAAAGCGCCCTCAAGGCCACCCAGTTCATCCAGCTATGCGACAAACGGAAAATCCCCTTGGTTTTCTTGCAGAACATCAACGGGTTCATCATCGGCAAAGCCTACGAACGGGGCGGCATCACGAAAAACGGCCACAAGATGGTGAACGCCGTGGCCACGGCCCGGGTGCCCAAGTTCACCGTGATCGTGGGCGCGTCCTTTGGCGCGGGCAACTACGCCATGTGCGGCAGGGCCTACGGCCCCCGTTTCCTGTGGATGTGGCCCAACGCGGAAATCGGGGTCATGGGCGGCCCCCAGGCGGCCGATGTGCTGATCAGCATCACCAACGACCAGAACGCCCGGCTCGGCAAGCCGCCGCTGACAAAAGACGAGGTGGCGTTCCTGAAAGACCCCATCATCCAGGCCGCACGAAAGGAAGGCAACGCATACTACAGCACCGCCAACCTCTGGGACGACGGCATCATCGACCCCGCAAAGACGCGGGATGTCCTGGGACTGGCCATTTCGGCGTCGCTGAACGCCCCGATCCGGGACGAGGATTACGGGTTTGGGGTATTTCGGATGTAAAAAAGACGAACATCGAATGATTGTGCCGTGGAGAGTCAGGTATAAAAAACGGGCAGGCAGCATGTTTCGACGGCCAACACTCGTAGGTCGGCTTCTCGGAACGAAAGCCGACAAATGGCCCCCATCCTTTGAATGCAAGGAACGCCGAGTTGCACTCGGCAAACGAAGCCGGGTTCAACCCGGCGTTCCCGGATTCTGATTCGTAATGCCCGATTCATGTTCGATGTTAAAAGGTTCGACGTCAACCTATTTCACTTTCTTTTGAGGTTTTACCATGTTCAAAAAAATTCTCGTCGCCAACCGTGGGGAAATCGCCCGGCGGATCATGTCCACATGCCGGGAAATGGGCATCGCCACCGTGGCGGTCTACTCCGACGCCGACAGCCGGGCGGCCCATGTCCTTTCCGCCGACGAAGCGGTTCTGATCGGGGGGCCCGAGCCCTCGGCCAGCTACCTGAACATGGACGCCATCATCGATGCGGCAAGACAAACCGGCTCGGACGCGATCCATCCGGGCTACGGGTTCCTGTCGGAAAACGCCGACTTCGCCCGGCGCTGCGAACAGGAAAGCATCACCTTCATCGGCCCGCCGTCCCAGGTCATCCAAAGCCTGGGAGACAAGATCACCGCACGGACCATCATGGAAAAAGGCGGGGTCCCCATTGCCCCGGGCATGACCCGGCCCTGCCGGGACCTGGACGAGCTGGCAACGGAAGCTGAAAAAATCGGCTACCCCATCCTGATCAAGGCTTCGGCCGGAGGCGGGGGCAAGGGTATCCGGGTGGTGCGGCAGCCGCCCGATCTGGCAGAGGCCTTCGCCTCGGCTGTCCGGGAGGCCGAATCCGCTTTCGGGGACGGGGCCGTGTACCTGGAAAAATACTTCGAAACCGTGAGGCACGTGGAAATCCAGATCCTGGCCGACCGTTTCGGCCATGTGGTCCATCTGCTGGAAAGGGACTGCTCCATCCAGCGCAGGCACCAGAAAATCATCGAGGAATCGCCGTCCACCGCCCTCACCCCGTCTTTACGAACCCTGATGGGGGAATCGGCCATCGCCGCGGCCAGGGCCGCCGGTTACGTGAACGCCGGAACCGTGGAGTTTCTCCTCACCCCGGATCTGTCGTTCTACTTCCTCGAAGTGAACGCCCGGCTCCAGGTGGAGCATCCCGTGACCGAAATGATCACCGGCCTGGATCTGGTCCGGCACCAGATCGACATCGCCGCCGGCCGGAAACTTGAACTGAAACAGGAAGACATTGCGGGCCAGGGCCACGCCATCGAATGCCGCATCTACGCCGAAGATCCGGAAAACGATTTCTTCCCCAGCCCCGGAACCCTGGAGTACATCAGGGAACCCTCCGGCCCCGGCATCCGAAATGACTGCGGCGTGTATTCCGGCGTGGACGTTCCGGTGTACTACGACCCCATCATCAGTAAGCTGATCGTTCACGACCAAACCCGTGACCAGGCCATCGAGCGCATGGTCAAAGCCCTGAAAGACTACGTGATCCTGGGCGTCAAAACCCCCATTCCCTTCATGATCGACGTGCTGGAAAGCGAGGCCTTCAAAGGCGGGGAGATCTTCACCCATTTCATCCGAACCCACTTTCCCGACTGGAAGCCGGGAGAGAAAAACCGGGACCTGGCCCTGATCGCCTGGGCCATGAACGAACTCACGGAAAAACCCCGGACGCACCAAAATACCGGCGCGAACCCCATCCCAGAACCCTGGGAAACCCTGGGTTCCTGGCGTCTGGCCTGAAGCGGCGGTCCGGGTCACAACCCTTAACCAGGATAAAACAGAGCATGTTATGGATTACCATCTGAAAATCAACGAAGAGCCCGTCACGGTCAGCGTGAAGAAGACCGACGATCAAACCACCCGTCTCACCATCGGAGACCGGGTCTACGATGTGGCGGGATCACGGCTTGACCGCCACCACCTCCACCTGCGCGTCAACGGAAAAGGCGTCCATGTGTTTGTCGGCCCCAACGGATCGGGGAAACACATCGTCATCCAGGGCGGACACCATCTCGTGGATGACCTGGATCATCCCGGCCTTTCCGGGCGGTCCAGAAAAAAGGCCACAGGCATCCCCGACACCGTGACCCCTCCTATGCCTTCGGTGGTGGCCGCCGTCCTCGTCGCCCCGGGCGATACGGTCTCCAAAGGCCAGGGCGTGGTGGTGGTTTCCGCCATGAAAATGGAAACCACCCTGGTCGCCCCCTATGATGGAACGGTGACCGGCGTGACGGTGGCCGTGGGCGACAAGGTGAATCCCGGGGATGTGCTGGTGGATATCGGGCGGGAAGCGGGGATGGATGGGGCTGTGGAATGAGGGAAAGATGAACATCGAACATCCAACGCCCAACATCCAACATCGAATGGGGGCACAGCGGAAAGAGGTGCCTTGAACCGGCCGTCTGGATACACAAGAGGCCCGAATGTGAAATGCGGGTTGTTTCCGCAGCCAACCCTCGTCACCCGGGAACGCCGAGTTGCACTCGGCAAACGATGCCGGGTTCAACCCGGCGATCCCGGAAAGCGAAACGACGATAGATTTTGAGAAAAATGGAGGCACAATGAACCGCGACGATCACCTGCTGTATGAGGTCAAAAACCATGTGGCATGGATCACCATCAACCGGGAAAGCCAGAGGAACGCCATCACGGCCGGGGCCATCGACCGCTTTCTCGATTACCTGGACCGGGCCGAAGCCGATCCTGAAATCCGTGTGGTCTGCCTCACGGGCACGGGGGACCGGGCCTTCTGCTCAGGGGCGGACCTGGGACAGACCATGGGGCAAGACCGTGAGCAGGCCCTTTCGGCCTTCAAGCGATACGCCGCCGTCCTGAAACGCCTGGCCTCGTTCGCCAAACCCACCGTGGCGAAGGTCAACGGCTCATGCCTTGCCGGCGGCACGGGGTTCATGCTGGCCTGTGACATCGTCATCGCCGCCAGCCACGCCCGGTTCGGCACTCCCGAGGTCAACGTGGGGTTGTTTCCCATGATGATCGGCGCCCTGATCTTCAGGAACGTCAGCCGGAAAAAGGCCATGGAAATGATTCTTCTGGGAGAGAAACTCAGCGCCGAAGAGGCCATGGCCATGGGCATGGTCACCCGGGTCGTTCTGCCGGAAAACCTGGACGCGGAAACCCGGGATATCCTCGACGCCCTGGCCTCCAAAAGTCCCATCGGCATGGCCATGGGAAAACGGGCTTTCCAATCTGTGGAGGGCATGCCCCTGGACAAGTCTTTGGATTATCTGGCGGAAAAACTGCTGGAGGTGGCCGGAACACAAGACGCCCTGGAAGGGATCACGGCCTTTCTGGAAAAACGGTCGCCAATGTTTACGGGAAAATAAGGGGTGCGTTCCTCCCGGAAAGGGGAGGAACGCGGAGGCGGCTTTTACATGATTTTCAGGTTGTGCCGGAGCTGGCCGATCTGAAGGCCCACACCGATGCATTTGTTCTTGTCCACACAGACTTCGGCGTCCTTTTCTTCCAGGAATGTTTTCAGGTGCTTCCGTCCGTCCTTGAGGTCCACGACCCAGGCATGCTGGACCTTGTCGTAGTCGATGTTCACATCCTTGCCAAATTCTCCGATATCCGGATAAACCGCTTTGATTTTTTTGTATATATCCATTTTATTCAACATGGGAATTCTCCTTGTAAAGGTTCGTTGGCAACACACTCTGCCATATTTCTTAACATAGGTCGCCAAACGATTTTTACAAGGGCCGGTCCAGGCATTCCACTTGCCTGGACCGATCATCAGTTCTTGATGTTTGCCCTCTATAGTGGTTGTCAGAATAAAATTCCGATTGCCGCATTTTTATGAACATCGAATGGTGAATGGGTTCACGGCTCACCCTTTCCGCATGGAAAGAAAACAGTGTTCAAATTCACCATTTAAAAAAGGAGTTATCCTTCATTCGATGTTGGATGTTGGGCGTTGGATGTTCGACGTTTGTCAGTTTTTCATTCGGAACGGATTTATGACAACCACTCTAAAACGGCTGCACATAACCATTCTGACGAACCGGCTCCGTGCCGGTTCCGCCGTTCCAGCCAGGATTCCATTCCGCATTTTTTCAAAAAAAATCTGTAACAGATGTTCCCCTCAAACGTTATTTTCAAACAAGGCCGCGGCGTCGCGGTCTTCCCATGAATCATGCAGTGCTTTTCCCCAACCCCCTCAATGAAGGAGAATGCCCATGAAAAAAATGATTTTCACCGTTCTTGTTTCCGTATTTTTTTCCATCGCCGCCGTTTCAGCCGGTCCGCCATCCAGCTTGTCGAAGATCGAGCTGTTGGGACGCCACCTGTTCAAGGACAAAAACCTGTCCTACAACAGCACCCAGTCCTGCCAGGTATGCCATCATCCTTTTGCCGGTTTTGCCGACAGAAGAAACGCTCTCAACCCTGAAACAAGCGTGGTTTCCATCGGTGCAGACGGGGTAAGCCAGGGCGGAAGAAACGCGCCTTCCGCAGCCTACGCGGGATTCAGCCCCATGCTTTCCCTTTACGATGATGAATGGGTGGGAGGTCTTTTCTGGGACGGACGGGCGGACGGCACCGTCTTAAGGGACCCGCTCGCGGAACAGGCCCAGGGACCGCCCCTGAATCCCGTTGAAATGGCCATGCCGGACAAGGAAGCCGTGGTCTCCGTCATCGAAACATCCACCTATGCCAGCCTGTTTCTGAGCGTCTTCGGCCCAAATGCCTTTGACAACGTGGATACGGCCTATGACGATTTCGCCAGGGCGGTGGCCGCCTACGAAAGATCGAGGGAAGTGACGGCGTTCACGTCCAAGTTCGATGTGGCCAGGACCCAGTTCACCGCCGCCGAAAACCGGGGTTTCACCCTGTTCAAAACCCACTGCGCCTCGTGCCACAGCACCCAGGCGGCTTTCGGAGCCCCTGGGGCTCTTTTCACCAACTATCGTTACAAGAACATCGGGGTTCCGGCCAATCCCCTGGTCCCTCTTCCCGGACCTGATTTGGCACTCGGGGTCACCGTATCCGATCCGGCACAGGACGGGAAGTTCAAGATTCCCACCCTTCGAAACATCGCCTTGTCCGCGCCTTACAGCCACAACGGATCTTTCGCCACCCTGGATTCCATGGTGTTTTTTATCAGCGACCGAAGCGGGTTCACTCCGGAACTCAACCGAAACCTTGACATGACTGTGGGGAATCTCGGTCTCTCCGACGGCGAGGTCAACGACCTGGTGGCTTTCCTCCAGACCCTGACAGATGGATTTTCCGCAACAAACTGACGTTCCTTTTCACACCTCAAAGCCGGGCCGTTTCCTTGGGCCCGGCTGTTTCCCGGAGTTTTGGATGGACTGAACGGACCGCCGATGAAAATCGCCGGGGTACTGGGCTGCCTGAACAGATTTTCCCCCAGACGGTGCCGGTGTGGTCTTTTCCGGCTTCAATCCTGAACCCGGTAAAAATCCTGGGTAAATTCCGGCTTGTTGGCATACTTGGCCATAAAAAGGGCCGGGGCGAAGTCAAAGGCCTTGAAGATATTTTCGTCGATGTCGATCCCCGCCTTTTTAACCCCTTCGATCAGCTTGTTCATGTCCGGCGGACAGCCGGGCACCAGGATCGGGTCCTTGATGTCGGGATTTTTCCGGTTCAGGGTCACCTGGCATTTGCCCATGAGGATGGTGTGGTGCATGCTGGGATCGGGTTTCATCATCTTGCCGGTCAGAACCTGGACCTGGTCAAAGGGCGTGCCCTTGTAGGCGCTGCCGATGGCGACCTGGAGAATGCCCATGATGGCCGAACAGTAGGTGCAAAGGCTGTGATCGTACTTGGGGAAACACAGACCGGAAACGCCCCGTTTGATCATGTTGGCCGGCAGGGTGTTTTCCGGGTTGTAGGGGTAGTCCCAGGCGTGGGCGCTGACCACGTTCGCCAGGGGTTCGCCCACCAGCTCGACCGAGGAAAGGGCCGGCTCCATGCCACGCTCTTTGCAGCGGATGGCCAGATGCCGGATTTCGGCGGGATCGAACCCCAGGGCTGCGGCTCCCACGATGTCGGCGGACACCATGTCCGATGATGCGATGAGAATATCGCTGCGCCGGGCGTTCCCGGTGAACCCGGGGCCTTTTTCCAGGGTGTAGATGCCGTCGATAATGGTGACCACGTTTTCCACCACGCTGGACAGCTTGGCCACATGGGCGTCCAGATCCAGGATCATGTCCGGCGAATGGCAGAGTTTCCGGCTTTTCTTGTCGATGCAGCCTTTGAGGTTCTTGAGCCCCAGGGACACCTTGGTCTGGGCGTGGGTCTTGAGAACCGGCAGGTTCACCACCATGTCGGCGTTGAGGAGATCCTCGGAAAATCCCAGAGACACCCCGTCGCCCAGGTCCACCTGCTTGAAGGGCCCTTCGAAAATATCCTTGATCACCAGGTCGTAGGTTTTGGCCAGTTTGTTGTAGCCCAGGGTTTCGAAAGCGTGAAGGCCGGTGGTGGTGTCCTTGGGATCGGTGGTCACGGTGCCTTCGCTGATCACGATCTTTCCGGCGCCTCGTTTTCTCAGTTCCCGGACCACGTCTTCCAGGACCCGGGTGGTGGTGATCACACCCCAGGGCGGCATATCGACCACGCTGGACCAGAACACGATATTGGGTTTGATAAAGACCGAATCCCCCGGTTTCAGGCGGTCAAACGCGCCGGAAAGTTCGATGGCCTTTGAAACCGATTCGCCGGGTTTTTCATATTTGACGATACTGACTTTGTTCATAACAACCTCTCTTGTTGCGATATTCATATGGATTTTTCATGCATCATGATGCCTGGCACTGTCCAACGAAGGGTGAACACAAGGTTCGCCCCTGCGCAGGCTATGGTTCCGATGGCGGCATGGAATGCGGCGACATCCATTCCGCGATTTTTTCGTTGACCCAGCTTTTCATGGACAGGTTCTGGATGAACCCGCAATGTCCGCCGAACCGGGTGAGGGTCACAGAAAGGGCCGGAGGCCGGGCGATCCGAGAAAGATCCGTGTAAGGAATCACCGGATCGTCCATGCTGATCAGGATATGGGCCGGAACGGTCAGGTTTTCAAGTCTGTCCCCGGTGAGGGAGTACCCGTTCAGGTAGGTTTCAAGGTCGGAATACTCCGTGTACCGGCCCACGAAATAATCGGTCATCACCGTAAGGTTCCTGAAGACCGACGGGTCCCTGAAATCGTAAGTGTCGGGAAACAGGGCCTGCTTTTTCAAAAGGGATTTCCGCCATTTCCGGATGAAATACGGAGAATAGAGAATCCGACTTTTTTCGAGAACCGCCAGGGTGGACGGGGGATGGAGCACCGGGCAGACCGCGATGACCCTGGCAAGGTCGAGTCCGGCCGACGGGGCTCTGGCCGCCACCCGCAGAGCGAAATTCCCGCCAAGGGAAAAGCCGCAGAGAAAGGCGTTCCGGTCTTGGGCATAGCTGTCCCGGATGTTTTTCACCGCAACGAGCACCTCGTCCAGGCGACAGGAATTAAACAACCCCCGGTTCAGGTGGTGACTGTCCCCGTGGTCCCTTAAGTTCAGGCGGAACACGTCGTAGCCCCGGTCGAACAGGAAGCCGCCCAGGGAAAGCAGGTAAACCGAATCACTGCTGCCTTCCCAGCCGTGAAACAGAATCGCCAGATCCCTGGAACCGTCCCCGTGGGCCGAATGAAAACCCTGGAGCCTGACGCCATCACCGCCATCCACAGTGGTTTCCACGCTCCGCTTGAGCATGGCGGCGGCCCGCCGTTTCACGAACGGACGCCTCAGCTTGATGGACGCGGCAATGGACTGGACATGCCTGTTTCGCAGCGCCCGGGGTGGTTTGAATGAATCCATGGTGCGGTTTTTCCCTTTTCTGTGGTGTTCAAAAAAATTGTACGATGGCCTCCGGCAGGGCCGCCGGAGGCATACCTTATGGCATAGCAGAAACCCGCCCCGATGCGAAAGAAAAAGATCAGTCCGCGAAAAAGCCTGCGGGCATGCTTAACGTCAAAGGGTCCTCGTCGGTGAGACGCTGGGCCAATCCCTTGATTTTCGGCAGCTCGTAGGCGAAGAAATACCGGCAGGTGTAAAGCTTGCCCTGGTAGAAGGCCTGGTCCGACCTGGACGGTGAGGCGTCGAGGCCCCGCTGGGCGCAGAGGGCCATAATCAGCCACTGCCAGGCGATGGTCACGGTGCCGAACATCTCCAAATATAAGACAGCGTCGGCCAGCATGGTTTCCGGTCCCTTGCTCTGGGCCAGGGCGATGAGGTGGCCCGACACCTGTTCCAGGGTTTTCAGGGCCTCGTCCAGGGCCGCCGCCTGTTTTTCAAGGCCTGCCACGCTCCGGGCATCGGCCACGGCTTTCCGGACTTCGGAGAGGAAAAGGAAAAACCCCTTGCCGTTGTTCATGATGAGCTTCCGTCCCAGAAGGTCCATGCCCTGGACACCGGTGGTGCCTTCGTGGATGGTGTGGATCCGCATGTCCCTGAAATGCTGCTCCACGGGGAAATCCTCGCAGTAACCGTAGCCGCCGAAACACTGGATGCTGGAGCTGGTGGAAAGGATTCCCATTTCGGACGGGTAGGTTTTGGCGATGGGGGTGAGAAGGTCCAGCAGCAGGTGGCAGTTCTCCTTTTCCTCACCTTCGGCCACATGCTGCATGTCCTCGTACCGGGCGCACTGGAGAATCAGGGAAAGAGCCCCTTCGACCACGGAGCGCTGGAACAGCAGCATGCGTTTCACGTCGGCGTGTTCGATGATGGGGATCTGGGAGGAGGCCGGGTCCTTGGCTGTGAGTTTCCGGCCCTGAAGCCTGTTCTGGGTGTAGTCGAGGGCCGCGTAATAGGCGGCGCTGGCGATGGCGGTGGCGCCCAAGCCCACGCCGAGACGGGCTTCGTTCATCATCTGGAACATGTAACTCAGGCCTTTGTTCGGCTCACCCAGAAGCCAGCCCCGGCAGTCGTCCTTTTCCCCGAAGCTCAGTTCGGTGATGGGCGCGCCGCGGTAGCCCATTTTGTGAAACACCTGGGTGACGGTCACATCGTTGAACACAAGGCCGCCTTTGTCATCGGCCCTCAGTTTGGGTACCACGAACAACGAGATTCCCTTGACTCCGGCCGGTGCGTTCTCGATCCGGGCCAGCACCAGGTGAACCACGTTGTCCACGCCGTTGTGGTCCCCGGCGGAGATGAACACCTTCTGGCCCTTGATCGTGTATCCGCCGTTTCCATCAGGAAAAGCTGTGGTGGTGATGTCGGACAGGCTGCTTCCGGCCTGGGGTTCGGTGAGGGCCATGGTTCCCTGCCATAGGCCCTTGAGCATGTTGTCCACATAGGTTTCTTTCAGTTCGTCGGTTCCGAAGGACAGGATCAGGTGGGCCGCTCCGGCGCTGAGGCCCGGGTACACGCTGGCCGAATAGTTGGCGGCGGCGAAAATGAAACTGCACGCGGAAGCCACGGTGAGGGGCAGCTGCTCCCCGCCGTTCGCCTCGGAAAACGAAGACGAGATCCAGCCGTTTTTCCCGAACTCGGTCATCATCTTCCGGGTGGACGGGTGAACCACCACCTCTCCGTTCACCAGCTCCGGCGGTTTTCTGTCCATCTCCTCGAACATGGGATGAAGCATCTTTTCGCCGAGTCTGGCCGCCTCGTCAAGAACCAGCTTGTAGGTGGTGGCGTTGTGACGGCTGAAGTACGGGGAACGGCTGAACTCCTGGACGTTGAACATCTCATCTAAAAGGAACCTCACGTTTCTCATGCTGAAGTATTTTTTCGCCATGGTTTTCTCCTTTTTCATGGTTTTGCGGGTTTTTTGGATTCATCAACAAAAAGCCCGGACTTTTTCATGAACCGTGCCGGATATGGACTCGGCAAAAAAACCTCCCCGTAGGTCGGGCTTTCGCCCGACACATCTGTCGGGCGAAAGCCCGACCTGCGGCCCTGTGGACGCCCGTGGCTCTATAACGTCCTGGCCTGTTGTTGGCCCCGTTAAAAAATCATCCTTGAGCCAGCTCGTCATATTTGCTATTTAATTTCGTCATATATGACAGTTTCGCTTTATACGACCTGGAGGCGTCAGAGATGAACATCACCGACGAACGGTTCATACAGGAAGTCACCCACGGCCTCTACAGCAGCCTGGACATCGAGCAGGCCCTGTTTTCCGCTTTCAACTACCTGAAAAAGTTTTTCCCCCTGGACCTGACCCACATGTTCATCTACGACATGAGCCGGGACACCTTCCGCTACCTGGCCCTGGCCACGGAAAAACGGGGCTTTCTCATCGACGAACTGATCCAGATCTCAAGCCGGGCCAAAGACGAGCTGAGGGGCTACACGGCGGGCAGCGTCCACATCTACAACAAATCCGGCAGCATCATGATCCAGGAGATCTTCGACCACTTCCTGAAAAACACCCGGAATCCCCTGATCGGGGCCGACGAGGAGTTTTCCTCCCTGGGCATCGTCCTTGACATCGGCCTGTCCATGGCCGGAGGGTTTTCCATGGTGGCCCGGGGACCGGACCGCTACGACGAAGGCCACAAACGGAAACTGCGCCTTCTCGAAGGGGTGCTCACCGGAGCGGTGCTGAACCTTCTCCACCACCGGAACATCGTCTGCCAGAACGAAATGCTGATCCGGGAAAAAGACGAACTGAAAAAACGCCTGGGCCACGTGGGCACCCACCAGATCATCGGTGCGGAATCGGGCCTCAAGGAGGTGATGGCCCTGGTCCGCTATGTGGCCCCCACCGCAACGCCCGTTCTCATCACCGGGGAAACAGGGGTGGGAAAAGAGCTGATCGCCCACGCCATCCACCAGGAATCCACCCGAAGCACCGGCCCCTTCATCTGTGTGAACTGCGGGGCCATCCCCGAAAGCCTGATCGACAGCGAGCTGTTCGGCCATGAAAAAGGGGCCTTCACCGGTGCCATAAGCCAGAAGCGGGGCTACTTCGAGCAGGCCAACGGCGGCACGATCTTCCTCGATGAAATCGGGGAACTGCCCCTTTCCTCCCAGGTCCGGTTTCTCCGGGTTCTCCAGGCCATGGAGTTCCAGCGGGTGGGGGGCCAGCGTTCGATCACCGTGGATGTGCGTGTCATCGCGGCCACAAACAGGAACCTTCTTTCCATGGTCCGGGACCACCAGTTCCGGGAAGACCTCTGGTTCCGGTTGAATGTGTTTCCCATCCGGATCCCGCCCCTTCGGGAACGGCCTGAGGATATCCCGGCCATGGCCCGCAATTTCGTTCGCGAGAAGGCCCAGGACATGAATCTCCCTATCCGCCCGGACATCGACGGACGGTCCATGGCGGCGCTCCGGGACTACGACTGGCCGGGCAACATCCGGGAACTCCAGAACGTCATCGAACGGGCCCTGATCGTCAGCAAGAATGGCGTCCTGTCTTTTCCCAATCTGGCCCCCGGCCCTGGCCCCATGGCCCCGGCCATGCCGGAGAGTGAACCGGCCGTTTTCCCCACCCTGGACCGGATGATCGTCGGCCACATCGAAAAAGCCCTGACCGTTTGCGAAGGCCGGGTGGACGGCAGGGACGGGGCCGCACGGCTGCTGGGCGTAAACCCCTCCACCCTGCGGGGAAAAATGAGGAAACACGGCATCCGAACCCTGAAAACCGTGCGGGTCGGGGAGGGATGATGATGCCTCCGGCGGCCCGCTTTTAAAAAGCGGGACAAATATATTGGGAATGAGTGCCATACGTAAAACATCATGATGGCCCTATGAGAAGCATTGCATGTTTGCATGGAAGAAACTTACCATTCCCATCAAAAAAAACCTGTTTTGCCCAGCTTTTCAAAAGCTGGTCCCCCGGAAGGGCCGCCGGAGGCAATGTTTACAATGCCCAATCAACCCCAGAACAGATGGAGGTAAATATGGCCTATCTTATCGCTGCCGGGATTGTGGCGGTCTTTCTCGCCTTGTGGCTTGGCGTGGACGCGCTGTACCGGAAAAAGGGTTTCAAAAACAGACCGGCCCCGCCGGGAGCCTGCCACGACTGCCGATGCGGAGGAGCCGACCGCTGCGTCAATGACGATCAAAAAAAGCAGGACCACCGGCGTTGACGCGGATCGACAAGCCGGATGCGGCCCGCCATCCTACTTCGAAGGCCGGAGATAGGCTCCCCAGTAACCGAGGCCCACGAAAACAGCCCCGCCGATGATATTGCCGATGGTGACGGGGATCAGGTTCTTCACCAGGAACGCATTCCAGGTGAGGAGCGTCACATCCGTGCCATCGGGAATGATTCCGGCCCAGCGGTTCAGGAAAATCCCCACAGGAATGAAATACATGTTGGCGATGCAGTGTTCGAAGCCGATGGCCACAAAGCCCATGATGGGGAAATAGATGGCGACAATTTTACTCACGGTCTGACGGGCGGCCAGGGCCATCCACACGGCCAGGCAGACCAGCCAGTTGCAGCCGACGCCCCGGATCACCGCTTCGACAAAGGTCAGGTTGACCTTGGCGCAGGCCGTTTTCACGGCAAAAATCCCCAGGGCCGAGGCCCCGGTTTTCCAAAGGCCCGAAAAGTAAAACAGAAGGGCCAGAACAATGCTTCCGATGAAGTTCGCCAGGTAGACAAGCCACCATTTGGCCAGGACCGTGCGCCAGGTCACTTTTCCCACCATGACACTGGACACCATGAGGCTGTTCCCGGTGAACAGCTCGGCTCCGGCGATCACCACCAGCATCAGGCCCAGACTGAAGGCCGAGCCTGCCATGAGCTTCTTGAGCCCCAGACCCAGGGCCGGGTCCATGTCGAAGGTCACCGTGGCGGAAAGCAGGGCGCCGAAACCGATGTAGGCCCCGGCCATCATGCCCAGGACGAACAGGGACAGCCAGGGCGAGGTGGCCTTGGCCACTCCGATGGTCTGGGCCACGGTTTCGGCGATGGTTTTTGGCCCCTTGTCGTCCAGACTCTGGGTGGGAAACGAGGCCAGAATCTTTTCAAAACGGCTCATGGCCTTTTTTTCCTGGCTCAACTTGCCGGTGATCGCCTTACGCACGGCGGATGAAATTTCATCCGGGGTGAAGGGTTTGGCCAGGTAATCCATGGCCCCCCGTTTCATGGCTTCCGTGGCCCGCGCCACCGACGGGTAACCGCTGATCATCAGCACCGCCGATTCCGGAGCCTGGGTTTCAAGCCGTGCCACCACATCCATTCCGCTCAGCTGGGGCATCTGCCAGTCACAGAGAATCACCGTGTAACTTTTGAGGGCCGCGAGTTCAAGCCCTTCCTTCGGGTTCGTGGTGGTGGTGACTTCGAATCCTTCTTCCGTGAAAATCCGCTGGCAGGAGGCCAGCACGGCGGTGTCGTCGTCAATGATCAGCATGGTCTGGGTCATAAGCGCTCCTTTTGTTTAATTCAAAGAATCTCGATGCCTCCGGCGGCCCTCCCGGGGGGCCAGCTTTTGAAAAGCTGGACAAACAGGTTTTTATTAGGCTCGGCCAGTTGTTTCTGTGAGAACGGGCAACATCGCTCATGGAGCCGGAATGACGTTTTACCCATGGAACCCATTCTCAGTCTATTTGCCCCGCTTTTTAAAAGCGGTCCGCCGGAGGCAAAATCACACATTAAATTGATGGACGACCGCAATCAACTCCGCGGGCGTGAACGGCTTGGCAATATAATGAACCACCCCGAGCCGTCGGATGTCGTTTTCGGTGTCGGGCATCAGGTAACCGGTCATGACAAGGACCGGCATGCCGGGGTAAATCTTTCCGGCCTCGCGGATCATGGCGAATCCGTCTTGGCCGGGCATCTTGATATCGGTCACCATGAGGTCGAAGGCCTGTTCTTCAAGCTGTTTCACAGCCTGATCCACCGAGTTTGCGGTGCGGACGTCGTGACCTTCGGCCTCCAGAATCCTGCGGCAGCTCCGGATGACGATGGCGTCATCATCCACAATGAGAATGTTCATGGCCGGTCCTTTCCTTGTTTCATCGTGGGATGGAGGGGAAGCCAGACCGTGAAGACGGCGCCTTTTCCCGGAGTCGACCGGACGGTGATGGTTCCCCCGTGCCGCTGGACAATGCCCTCGGACACGGAAAGGCCGAGTCCCGTGCCCTTGCCCACCTCCTTGGTGGTGAAAAAGGGGTCGAAGAGCCTGTCCATATACTCCGGCTTGATGCCGGTTCCGGTGTCCGAAACCACGATTTTTACGCCTTCTTCTCCTTGGATCGACGCCTTCATGGTTTCCACATGGACAGTTCCCCCGGCGGACGTGGCGTCCAGGGCGTTCAAGAGCATGTTGATCAGGACGCTGAGACACTGGTTGTGGTCCAGAACGAAAAGGGGCAGATCCTTTTCCCCTGTAAAGGTCAGGGACACGCCTTTGATCAGGGCCTGGTTTTCCAGGAGGCCGACACTTTCCCCCACCAGACGGTTCACGTCCAGGGGCTCAGGGGCCAGGGCCGACTGGCGCGAGAAATCCAGGAGGCTTTTAACGATCTCCCGGACCCTTTCGGTCTGGGCCGCCACGGTTTCAAGGTCCGAACGCACCTCGGCGGGCAGGTCGTTCCGCCGGAGCACCATGTGGGTGAAGGTCAAAACCGCCGTCAGGGGATTGTTGATCTCATGGGCCACCCCGGCGGCCAGTTTTCCCACGCTGGCCTGCTTTTCCGACTGGATCAGGCGGATTTCGCTTTCCTCTTTCTGGTTTTTTTCTCTTTCTTTCAGGGCCTCGGTCATGATCAGGAATTTTCTCTGGAGCTGGCCGAAATCGTCCTGGGACATGGGGCCGATGTCCGGAGAGAGATTCCCCCTGGAGATTTCGCCGCTGGCCCGGATCAGGTGGCCCACCGGCCGCATGATCCGGCTGGTGATCAGCCATCCCAGGAAAATGGCGAGACCCACGCCGGACAAGGTGATCACGGTGAACACCGTGACAGCGTGCCGCCGGATGTCCGCATACTTGGCCTCCAGCACGCCCACGTAGAGCATGCCCACCCGGTCACCCGAGATATCGGACAGGGGTTCGTAGGCGGTGATGTACCAGTCGTCGAGCACCCGGGCCCTGTGGGTCCAGGTTTCCCCGTTTTCAAGAACATGGCGGGTCACCTCCCGGGACGCCTCGGTCCCTGTGGCCCGTCTGCCCGAAGCGTCTTTCACGCTGGTGGCGATCCTCACGTTGGACTGGAAAATCGTGGCCGTGCCCACGTTCCGGCCTTTGTAGATTTCGTTCCGGAACACCGTCTCCCCGATCTTGTCCACGATGGCCGTGTCCCGGTTCAACAGATACCCTCCGTAAATCACCCCGGCAAGATCGTTGCCGATCCGGACAGGAACGGCGGCTCCCACCAGGAGAGCCCTGGCATTGTCTCCGTCCCCGCCTCCTGACACGGGAATCCGGGCCTTGCCGGCCAGGTCCGGATTTTCAGACACAAGATCGGACGGATCAAGGACATAGGTCCCCGCAAGAGCCCGTTGATCTGCTATAACTTTCAACACAAGGGGATTGACGGGGGCCGAGGAGGACGGGCTTGACAACATCCCGCCCAGACGGGAGGTGACCCGCCCGGTGGCATCGGTGAAGGCCAGGAAATCCGGCTGGATGGCCCCGGAAAGACCTGAGATCACACGGTCCATCGCCACCCGGTCGCCTTTGGAAACGGCCCTTACCGTTTCGGGCATGGACGCTGAAATGGCCAGGGCCTGGCGTATGGCGTCGATGCGGTTGTCGTAAATCACCCGGGCCACGTTGAGATCCTGCCGAACCCGGTTGTTGGCCTCATCGAGCACAGCTCGGTAGAGCAGGTTGACGCCGATGACCAGGGATATCAGGCCGATCAAAACCGACACCGCGATCATGCTGGCGATGAGTTTGAAACGCATGGAATGGAATGTGATGAACGAAAACGGCATGGCCCAACCCCCCAGGCGGAGTCACGATACGATTATAACGGGCGATGGACGCCGCGCGCCGCCCATCCATCAACGGCCGGGAAGCGTCGGCATGTTTCGTTCATTCAAATGGATTCAAGAACGGATGTCAACAGATAAGAATTGGTTGGGCCAAATCCGGCCATTCACCAGCCCTTGCCGTTTGGGCAGGCCAGCGCAAATCAGGCCTTCTGGAACGGCAGAGCGGTCAGAAAACCGTTTTCGCCTACGATCCCCATGAGAAAGTCCATCCATCTCTTATTTCTTCTTCAGCTTTTCCCTGAGCGCATCGATGCGGCGGTGGTTGTCCGCCGAACCGATGTAGGTGCGGAACAGCCATTCCTGCTGTTTCATGGCGCCGTCCAGGTCTTCGTCCACGATGATGTTGGCCAGCATCTTGGTTTCGGCAAGGCAGGTCCGGTCGTAGGTGGCCATGGTTTTGGCGATGTCCATGACGTTGGATAAAAGCTCGCCCTCGGGGAAAACCCGGCTCACGTAGCCCATGCGTTCGGCTTCCATGGCGTCGTAGATCCGGCCGGTCAGGGCCACTTCCTTGGCCCGGCCCATGCCGATGATCCGCCACAGGGGGTCCATGATGGGGGTGAGAGACAGGACGATTTCACGCTGTCCGAACTTGGCCCGCTCGGAGGCGTAGCGGATGTCGCACATCAGGGTCAGATCGAAACCGCCCGCGATGGCAGGGCCTCCCACAGCCGCGATCACCGGCTGGCTGCAAAACATGATGGCCCGGTAGGCCCGGTGAAACAGGGCGGTGAATTCCTCGTTGTCCACCTTTTCGAGGGTCCGGATGAAATCCAGGTCGAACCCTGCGGAAAACAGCTTCTCTCCTCCGGTCAGAACCACCACCCGGACGTCGTCCCGGTCGCTCAGGTGTTTGAAAAGACGTTCGATTTCCGATAGCACGTCCGGGGACAGGGAGTTTCCCTTGTCATGCCGGTTGAGGGTGACCAGGGCCACGTGGCTGTCGATGTCGAGTGTGAGGTAGGTGAGATCCATGGTTGTCTCCCTTTGTTTATTCTCAATACAGGTTGGGTGAAAACACCTGGGAACGCCGGGTTGCACCCGGCAACCTGTGCCGGGTGCAACCCGGCGTTCCCGGGGTGGCCCTGTTCCGCCATGAAAGCCGGGAACAGGGCCGGATAATTACTCTTCCATAATCCCGGAAAGTTTCTTCGCGTGCTTCTGTTTTTCCTTCATGTTCACCTGACGGGCGATCATGATGCGCTGGGCCTGGGGTGATCCGGCGCCGTGCATGGACTCGGTGAGGTAGCCCACGGCGGCGGTGCCCAGGGTGATGTTCTCGATAAGCCGCAGCACCCGCATCCGGTGTTCGGTGGGAACCGAGGCGTTGCCTTTCAGGTATTTCTCGATCCATCGGCCGGTTTCAGGAGCCCTTAAATCCTGTTCCGAGGGCAGGGTCACCACCAGGCCTCCGGCGATGTCCTGGGCGAGCCGTGCGATTTCGTAAGGAAACCGGGTGACGTTCTGCTTGCAAACGTTGGCCAGAAGGGTGTTCACGCAGTACGTTCCGCTGGGCTCCCGGTAGCCTTCCGAAGCGCAGGCGATGGAGCCGCAGAACAGCGTCTCGTTCAGGTGGTTCATCTCGATGATCTTGTCTTTCACGTGGGAGGCTTTTTCGATGCCGTTGAACTCGGCGACAGTCTGGGCGGCCCCGATGAGCACGTCCCCCACGCCCACCTTGCAGGCGTAACTCTGGCGGTGGTAGGAGGCGAAGATTTCCACCAGCTTTCCGGCGAACTCGTATTCCTTGTACATGAAAACCCGATGCCAGGGCACGAACACGTCGTCGAACACCACCAGGGCCTCGTGGCCGCCGAAGAAGCGGTTGCCCATGTCCAGGGTTCCGCCTTCGAGCTTCCGGGTGTCGCAGGACTGGCGGCCCATGATGTAGGTGATGCCTTCGGCGTCACTGGGCAGAGCGAAGCTGATGGCGTAATCCTTGTCTTCTTCCCGGAGGGAAATGGTTGGCATCACGATGATCTCATGGGAATTTACGGCGCCTGTCTGGTGGACCTTGGCCCCGCGCACCACGATGCCGTCCGCCCGCTCTTCCACCACCCGGAGGAACATGTCGGGATCGGGCTGCTGGTGGGGCGGAAGACTCCGGTCGCCCTTGGGGTCGGTCATGGCCCCGTCCATCACCAGGTCCTTGTCCTGGACCATTTCCAGATAGTCGAGGAACCGCCGGTTGTAGCCGGTGCCGAATTTCCGGTCGATATCGAAGGTCACGATGGACAGGGCGTTCAGGCTGTCCATGCCCACGCAGCGCTGGAAACAGCAGCCGGTGTGGGACCCCAGAAGCCGGCCCATCTTGGTTTTCTTCACCAGATCGTCGGTGTTCTGGTGGATGTGGGTGAAACGGTTGATGGTTTTCCCGGTGAGATGGCTTTTCGCAGTCATGATGTCCGCATACTGAGGATCGGCGGCGAGCTTGTACGTATAGGCCACGGCGTTCATGGACGGTCGGATGATAGGGTCGTCCACCACGTTTTCGATGCGCTTGCCAAACATGTAAACCTTGAGGTTCAATTTTCTCAGACTGTCTTCGTATTCTTTGGGGGTCATCATAGGTCTTCTTCTCCCGTGTTTTTAGATTTATGCCGCCTGAGGCATTGGTGTTTAACCATCAATCATTGAAATGGTCCGGCAGACACTCGCAGGTGACCGGGTCCCGGGCCATCAGCCGTTCGGCCAGGGCGTGAACCCTGGGCAGTTCGTATCCCAGGAAATAGCGGAAGGCGAAGATCTTGCCTTCGTAGAAATCCTGGTCCTTTTTGGAACCCGTTCCGGCCAGTGCCTTTTTCGCGGCCAGGGCCTGGACCAGCCATTGCCAGGACACGGCCACAAGGCCGAACATGTCCAGGTACAGCACCGCGTCGGCCAGGAAGATCTCCGTCCCGCTGTCTGCGGCGACCCCCAGGAGGTGGCGGGTCACGGTTTCAAGGGTTTCCAGGCTCGATCCCAGACTCCAGGCGTAGCGTGCAAGATCGGGCCAGGCTCCGGCCTGTTCCATGGACTTTTTCACTTCCGTGACAAACAGGGTGTAGGCTTTTCCGTTGTTCATGGTGACTTTGCGGCCCAGGAGGTCCATGCCCTGGATGGCCGTGGTGCCCTCGTGGATGGGGTGGATCCGGGCGTCCCGGTACAGCTGTTCCACAGGAAAATCGTCGCAGTACCCGTAGCCGCCGAAGCACTGGATGCTCTGGCTGGTGGAATGGATGCCATATTCGGAGGGGAAGGTCTTGGCGATGGGGGTCAGGAGTTCGAGCAACAGGTGGTAACGCTCTTTCTCGTCCCCTTCCGTGACCCGTTCCAGGTCGGCGTAAAGGTAGCACTGCATGATCAGGCTCAGGGCTCCTTCGGTGACGGCCCTCTGGAACAGCAGCATGCGTTTCACGTCGGCGTGTTCGATGATGGGAACCATGGGACTTGACGGATCTTTCTGACCCGGCTTCCGCCCCTGTTTACGGCCCCTGGCGTAGTCCAGGGCCGCGTAGTAGGCGGCACTGGCGATGCTGGTGGCTCCGAGACCCACGCCCAGACGGCTCTCGTTCATCATCTGGAACATGTAGGCCAGCCCTTTGTGTTTTTCACCGACGAGCCAGCCCCGGCAGTCGCCTTTGTCCCCCATGACCAGCTGGGTGATGGGGCAGCCCCTGTAACCCATTTTATGGTAGATCTGGGACACGGCCACGTCGTTGGGCGTGAGCGATCCGTCCGCCTCTTTCCTGAGTTTGGGCACGACAAACAGGGAGATGCCCTTGACACCGGCCGGAGCCCCCTCGATTTTGGCCAGCATCAGGTGCACCACGTTGTCCACCCCGTCGTGGTCTCCGCCGGAGATGAACACCTTCTGGCCCGTGAGGGTGTAATACCCGTCATCGTGGGGTCTGGCCGTGGTGCTGATATCGGCCAGAGAACTTCCCGCCTCGGGCTCGGTGAGGGCCATGGTACCCTGGAACCGTCCGGCGAGCATGTCGGGAATCCAGGTTTTTTTCAGGGTCTCGTCTCCGAATTCAGCGATAAGGTTGGCGGCTCCCCGGGTCAGTTCGGGGTAGACCCCGGCGGAATAATTGGCGGCGAAGAAGATGTACGAACAGGCCCCGGCCACGATCCAGGGAAGCTGCTCGCCGCCGTTCTCCCTTGAAAAGGTGGCCCCGATCCAGCCGCCTTCGCCGGATTCGCTCATGATTTTCCGGACCTGGGGGTGGACTTTCACCGTTCCGTTTTCAATTTCAGGGCCTTTGCGGTCCATCTCGGAAAAGATGGGATAGAACAGGTTTTTGGCCAGTTTCATGGCTTCGGCCAGAACCATGTCGAACATCTTCCGGTTGTGCTGGCTGTAACGTTCGTAACCGCATAACGATCCGGCGTCGAACACCTCGTGAAGCAGAAACTTCACATGTTTTTCACTGACGAATTTTTCCTGCATGGTCCCTCGGCTGTTTTAGGTTGATCGATCATGAACGCCAAAGCCCGGTTCAAAACTGAGCGAAATTCTATTATATAAAAAGACGCCTTCCGGTGTCAATCCCTATTTCAGACCCAGAAGAAACCGGCCCAATATTTATTAAGAAGCCCAATATACATAAACAAAAACCACAAAAAGCCCTCCAGGAAATCTCTGCCAAAGCGCGAACCATTCCGGAGATCTGCAAACGTTTTCTATTGAATTTCGCTCGGGTTCAGGCGTATACTGCAAGCACAATCCATTTGAACAACAGGGTGCCATGGTGTAAGACTGAACCACACAGCACGCCGGTCTTCACCGGGCACAACCGCCACCTCACACAGCCATCGGGAGACAGAGCCTTTGACCGAGATGCCGAAAAAAGACAGGATCCTTCAGACAGCTGTAGACATCTTCAGGGAAAAGGGAAAAAACACCACCATTTCCGAAATCGGCAAAAAGGCCGGCGTCACCGATTCCATCATCTACCACTACTTCGAAAACAAAGAAGACCTCCTGTTCCACGCTGCGGGCGAACAGCTGAAGGCCCTGACCGAGATCCTTAAAAAGCATCTGGAAAACCACCCGGACCCCCTGGACCGTTTCAGGGAATTCATGCACCTCCAGCTTCACTACCACGACACGAATCCCAACTACACCAACCTGACCATCTTCGAATGCCGGTCCAAGGAGCGGTTTTTCCGCCACGACGCCTTCGGGTATTTCAGGAACTGGACCGTTTTCATGCGAGACATCCTCGTGGAGTGTATGGAAAATGGGATTTTCCGCCAGGAACTCCATGTCCCCGTGGTGAGAGACGCGATATTCGGCCTTCTGGACATGGAATCCATTCACAGCCTGGCGGCCCGGGAAATCGACGAGGCCCATCGCGACATGGACGACATCATGGCCCTGCTCCTTCCCATGCTCACCCCCGAGAAAAAACCACGGCCCGATGATTCGGACAAGGCCGCCCGGATTCTCGCGGCCGCCGAAGGGGTTTTCGCCGAAAAGGGTTACGACAGGGCCACCACCCTGGACATTTCCAAAAGGGCCGCCGTGGCCGAAGGGACCTTGTACGAGTACTTCAAGAACAAGGAAGACCTTCTGTTCACCGCCCTGGGCCGGAGGATTTCCGACCACACGGAGATTTTCCGGGAAATCGCGACCAAGCAGAGCCCCCTGTTCCGCCTCAAACAGATGATCCAGCACCACTTCTTCATCTACCTCCGGCAGCCGGACTTCATGAAAGTCTTCATCTTCGACGGAATCTTCAACAAACGGTTCTACCGCTCATCGGCAAAGAAAAGCTACGACGCCTACGTCAGCGCCATGAACCCCATCCTGGAACAGGGAAAAAAAGACGGCAGCATCCGACCTGAAGTCAACAACCGGGTGTTCAGAAACCTGTTCATGGGCCTCATGAGCCACATGATCCTGCGCTGGTATTTCAGGGCGGACGATTCCCGCATCGACCGGTTTTACGAGATCAACGAGGCCATCGGCCTCCTGATGCGGGCCGTCAGCGTTCAGGCGTCCTGAATCCCGCCCCAGACTTTACGGCTCCGTTCGATCTTCTTTTTCACCGTGCCCCAGGATTTTTTCATGAAAAAAGACTCGCCGTACCTGGCCACCATCTGTTCGAACATGGCCATGGGAAGGGTCAGGGTGATTTCATCGCCTTTGTAGAATTTCCTGGCCGAGATATCCCAGCCTCCCAGAACGGCCCGGTTCTCGCCCCGGGCCTTGAAAGCCATGGGCCAGGCCACCAGGCTGCCGCAGCCCGCGCTCCAGGGGGACACCACCGAAAGCGGATCGCCGGTGACAAACGTGGCCATCTGGTGAATGCCCGCAATGGCCTCGGGACGGTCGAACACGGTGACAAAAAGGGGCGTTTCCCCTTCGCCGAACTGGGACAGGGGCTTGAACACGCAGAATTTTCCGGGGGCCGGTTCGGGGTCCAGGTCTTCGAAAATTTTCCGGAGGCGGTCCGGGGAATCGCAGTAACATTCCCCTTCCATGTGGCCAGGGATTCCCGTGGACACGTAGTGGATGATGGTTTCCACCTGGGGTTTGTTGAACCCCATCCAGAACGCGCAGCCCAGACAGCCGTACCTTTCGGCGGAAAAATACGCCACGGCCTTTTTCTTCCGGGCCCGCCAGAGATGCCCGATGGCGCAGGAAAAATTCCCGAACACCGACGGCCAGTCCACCTGACCGGCTTTTTCCATGTCCCGTGTGGGCAGGGTCTGGGGTGTGGGGGTAAACGGGGAATCCGGCTCCAGGTCGGTGAAGAACATCCCCATGGGCATTTCGGCAAGGCCTGCGACGGCCAGAAAATCATTGAGAGACTCGTTCCAGGCTGTGGTCATACCCACCTCCGCGTGTGATGTGATATGTTCTGATATGTCCAATGAATTGTCGCCGGAGAGTATAGCACATTCCTATCCTTATCCAAATCCCAAACGGGATCGCTGTCGAAACGTTCTGAATTTCGTACCCGATACCGATAGCGATTTCATGGCCGCCAGGAAGACCAAAACATGATATCACGGGGACATTGCTGTTTTCATCGGTCACCATCTATGATATTTTTTTGGGGTAATTTTCGGGATAATGATTCCGGTCAACTTTCAGGCGTTCACACCAGAACAGGGAAAGGATCAAACCATGCTGACGTTTCTTCTCATTTTCCTCGGCGTCTACCTGACGCCTTCGGCCATCGCCCTGGTCAACCGGCACAGCCATTTTTCCCAGATCCTGATCACCAACGTACTGCTGGGCTGGTCCGTGATCTTCTGGGTGATGTCGTTCCGCGCAGCCGTAGGCTGGGACAAGATCGGCAAAACCCCGGAACAACCCTGAACCTGACGAACCACCCTTCGGAGGCCCCATGAAAATCACCGTGTCCCACATTCCACCCGACGGCCACCATGTTCATTTCACGGAAAAACCCGACCATTTCCCCGTGCTCGCGGACATGATCGCCCGAAAGGAAATCGCCTTTTCCGGGCCTGTGACCGGAGAGATCCGGGTCCAGGTCATGTCGGAAGACCTGGTGGAAATCCGTGGCCGGATCGGCGCCACCCTGGCCCTCACCTGCGGACGATGCCTGGAACCCTTTGAACAGCCGATCTCCCAGATCTTTGAGCTGAACTTCGTGAACACCGGGGAAAAAGGTGATGAAACGAACGACGAAGGCGGGGAACGGGAAATCCTGGACAGGGACATCAGCACCGAGTATTTCTCGGGCGATGTGATCGAATTGGCCCACATCCTTCAGGAACAGATCGTGATGAACCTGCCGGCCCGCCCCCTTTGCGGCGAAACCTGCAAGGGCCTCTGCCCGTCCTGCGGCGTCAACCTGAACCAGTCGTCCTGCACATGCAAACCCGCGTCAGGGCACCCGGCCTTTGCCGTTCTCAAAGGGCTGAAAACCTGATATCGGCATTTACGATACGTTAAGAATTCGTCATTCAGATTATCCATTGGAATTCCCTTTTCGTTTTCATTAACATACCCCTCCGACCCAATCGCCAACACGGAGGAAACAAAAGGGAACCCATGGATTTTCATCGTATTTTTCTCTGGACCGCACGGCTTGTCCGCCTGACCCTCGGCGTCCTGTTCGTCGTGGCGGGCATCATGAAGCTCAGGGATCCCGAAGCCTTCACCGTGGTGATCGACGCCTTCGGCCTTGTCCCGGGCTCCGTGTCCAAAGTCCTTTCCATCACCCTTCCCGTTATTGAAATCATCGCCGGCCTGGGACTGATTTTCAACATCACCCTGGCCCTTCACGGTGTTTCCCTGCTTCTTCTCGTGTTTATGGCCATCCTGGTCTACGGCATGCACCTGGGCCTTGATATCGACTGTGGCTGCTACGGCCCGGAAGACCCGGAAGCCCGGGCTTTCGGGGGTCTCCGCCTGGCCTTTTACCGGGATCTGGTCATGGCCGCCGGCCTTGTTTTACTTTATGCACACCGGGTTTTCACAACCTTTTTTCATCAAACCATTTCAAACAGAGAAGCACCCAAGGAGTCTTTATGCGAACCAAACGAAATGTCATTTCAGGAATGATCCTGGCGGGATTCATCTCCCTCGTCGTCAGCGTCAGCGCTTTCGCCGAGGGCAACCTGTTCCAGAAAGAAGTGGAAACAGAAGCCGTGGCCGTGAAACTTGTCCGTGACACCGCAAGAGGCGGTTACGACCTGATCACCACCGATGAGCTGAAAGCCCTGGTCAACGCCAAAAAAAACATGGTCATCGTGGACACCATGCCCTACGAGGCCAGCTACAAATCCAACCACATCCCCGGTGCGAAACAGTGCCTGTTCCCCATCCCGGACATGGCGGAGTGGAACACCAAGGAAACCGAAGGCAAAACCATGAACGATTTCGAAAAAATCCTGGGGCCTGACAAAAACAAACTCATCGTGGTGTACTGCGGTTTCGTGAAATGCACCCGCAGCCACAACGGCGCGGTGTGGGCGAAAAAACTCGGATACAAAAACGTGAAACGCTACACCGGCGGCATCTACGCCTGGAAAGGCGCGGATCTTCCCGTTTCATCCGTGAAATGATCCAGCCCAAAGACCGGAAATGGGTCCTCCCGTTTCCGGTCTTCCTCAAAGAATTCCGATAGTTCACCTGAACAAAACAAACAAAGCAGCCGTTACGAGCAGGAAAAAGTGCCCGATAACGAGCCAGAAACCTTCGGTCAAAACAGGTTCCCCCATAACCTTGGTCCGGGGAGACAGCCGCCTTGCCAGAAAACCGGGAAACAGAAAACAGACCATAGGAATCAGCGAAATCTTAAGCACGGTAAAAGCGCCCTGCCCCGGACCGGGCCTCAGGGGGCCTGTACCCGCGTTTGAGTTCATGGCCACGACCAAACCAGGCAAAACGGTTTCAAGGTGGGTGATTATAAAGATATAGAGACCCGCCAGGGCGAGCCCTATGATGAAATGAATTTTCCGAATCATTTTTTATCCCTGCCGTTTTCCGCCTGAGGCACGGGTCTTTTTCCACTTTTTTCAGGCGTCACCAGATCCCACTGACTGCGGGCCAGCGTTTAAAACCGCATCCCTTGTTTGTCGGTGATCGTCTTTTTCTCGGGAACTCCGTCGAAATTCCGGTCCATCACCTCAGTTCGGGCGCCTGTTTTCGGATCGCTGGCCACGTAATAGATGGAATCGAGTTTTCCATCGTTGTCCCAGTCCTGAAGATTGACAATGTACCTGGACAGGTCGGTTTTCGCACCGGGATTGTAAAGCTGTGTTCCCAGCCCGGTCCTGGAAAACACCAGGTCACCGCGATCCAGCACAAGAAAATCCTTGTTCGTGGCATCGGAAGGGTTGTGGGGCACGGCCACATGGTAGCCGCCCACAGCAACCACCCTGGCGTCTGTCAGCCATCCGAATCCCTCGAGCTTCATAACTTCCACCACCTCGGGAGCGGCCTCGGACAGCAGATTGACCCTCAGGGGCTTCAAACTCTGTCCGGATGAAAAGAAAAAGGTGTATCCCAGATACAGGGTCATGGCCACATACACCGCCACCCCGAATTTAATGATCGTTCCCAAGATGGTCTCCTTGTTTTTTTCCCGGCTTTATCATTTATTCCGAATGACACCCTTCTAACCACATCCCCGAAGGGCCGTCAACAAGGAACTCCCCAGGGTTTCTCGAAAATCGGCGGGGCTCAGCGGGCAAAACGATGAAGCCCGGCCACCTTGGCCGCCCGGACCGCGGCCCGGTACTCTTCCGGAGTGACACGACGGTTCAGACCCTCGGTATTCCGGGCCGTTCCGCAGGGGTGATACTGGGACATGATGTTGACATAGGTATCCAGGGAGATGTTGCGGGCGATGAAGGTCATGATTTCTTCGGTTCCGGCCTGGCTGCCAGGCATCACCAGATGGCGGAGAAGAAGTCCCTGGAATGCCAGCCCGGACTCGTCAATCATAAGATCGCCCACCTGGCGGTGCATTTCCAGGATAGCCCGCCGGGCCACATCCGGGTAGTCGGGAGCCGCGCAGGTCGCCTGGGCCACCGCAGGGTCCCAGAACTTGAAATCCGGCATATAGATGTCCACAATGCCTTCGAGAAGCCTCAGGGTTTCCACACTGTCGTAACTGCCGGTGTTGTAGACCAGGGGAATCCTGAGACCTTTTTCAACGGCGGAAACCAGTGCGGAGAGAATGGGGGCCACCATGTGGGACGGGGTGACCAGGTTAATGTTGTGGCAGCCCATGCGCTGGAGTTCCAGCATGATCCAGGCCAGCTGGTCGGTTGTGACATCCTGGCCAAGACCGCCGTGGCTGATGTCCTCGTTCTGGCAGAAATTGCAGAGAAGGTTGCAGTGGGTGAAAAAAATCGTGCCTGATCCGAAACGCCCCACCAAAGGGGGTTCTTCACCAAAATGGGCGTTGAAACTGCTGACCACGGCCCTGGATCCGCTCCGGCAGAAGCCTATGTCGCCCGCTGTCCGGTCCACACCACAGTTCCGGGGGCAGAGACAGCACCCTTTCAGGAGCTCCCGGGCCTGGGCCGCCCTTTCACCCAGGACGCCCTCATCAAAGGTTTTGAGATACACCGGAACGTGGCTTTCCATCTCCGGTCCCTCAGGCTTTTGACAGAAGATGGTCGCCCAGACGTTTGGCAAAGCTGATCAGGGTGATCACCGTGGGCCGGTCCAGGGCTTCGGGAAAGATGCTGGCATCGCAGACATACAGGTTTTTGATCCTGGTTTCCAGATTTTGGTCTACCACGTCACCGATCCGGCAGGTTCCGCTGGGATGGGCCCCACGGATCTCGCCGCGTACGATGGATTGTTTGTGGCAGCCCGCTTCCACCAGAACCTTTTCGGCGATGCGGGCCCCCATCTCGATTTTGTCCATATCGGCCGCCGTGAGCTTTTTCGACACCCCGCCGTGGATGTCCACCGATCCGCCCAGCTCGTCCTTGATCTTCACCAGGACCCCGATCATCTGCCTGTACTTGAGAATTTTGAACAGGTGCTGCCAGCCGGCCTTGGCCAGACTCAGAAACGTCATCAGCATGGGATCGATCATGGTACCCAGACGGATACCGTGGCTGTCGTACCATTTCCAGGACACCACGCTCACCGGCGGCTCATCCCAGCTGCCCTTGTCCGGATGAATCCCGTAGACAAGAAGCACCGGATCCATGACGCAACCCTGTCCCGCCTCGGGTATCCCGGCTTTCTGGAGAAGCACCGGGGTTGGAATCCCCCCGGCCGAAAGCACCACGATGTCGGCGTGAAACTCGCGGCTTTCCTTTGGCCCCAGACGCACCGTCACCCCCCGGACACCTTGCTGATCCGCCAGAATATCCGTGCATTCAGCCCCTGTCATCAACCTCGCTCCCGCCGCCACAGCCTGGGCCACGAAATCCCGGGCCGTCCAGCGTTCGCCGTAGTTGAGTCCTAAGCTCATGCGGGCCCCCGCCGATTTCCCCTGCCTGAATTTTTTGGGGTCAAGGAGTTTGGCCATGGGTTCCCAGGCCTGGCCCAGCCTGTTTCCGGCGTCCATGATCCGGGCGGACGCCTCCCCGAGAAGACCGGGCGGCAGAACATCGCAGCCGAGTTCTTTCATGGTTTCATCGGCGTAGGCTTCGAGATCGATGTGGTATTTCGTCTTGAGCCAGTCGGGAGGCAGGGCCGCGGAAGCCGAGTAGACCATGGTGGCACCGCCGGCTGTGGTGGCCTTGAGCATGGTGAGGCCTTCCCTGCTCTTGAAAAAACCGAAGCGGTCGAACATCCGGAGGGCGTTCAGGTAAGACCCGGTGCAGGGCCTGTCGTCGCCTTTTTCCAGCAGCAGGACACGCCTGCCCGAACGGGCCATCTGCCTGGCCACGGTGGCGCCTCCAGGGCCTGAGCCCACCACGATCACATCGTAAATCTCTGCCATGGTACCTTCTCCTGTCTTTTACCGAAGACGATCCGTTCGCGGGGAAGGCCCGCTTCTATCGCGCGTTTCAGCCGAAAATTGCCGCATCAGTACGGACTGACCCAGACCCCGTCCCAGTCCGAAGCGCCGTTGTTTTCAAACTGGACGCAGCGTTCGAGGAATACCCGGCACAGGCTGTCCTGATCGGCCCCTTTCAGGAAGAAGGCCCTGGCTTTTTCGAAGTCACGGTTTCTGTAAGCGTTCATCCCTTCCTGGAAATCGCGCTGGGCCGGGGTCAGGGGCAGACCTTTTTCCCCCAAAACCTCGAAGATCTCCACGGGTTTCTGTTTACCCCGGACCTTCACCAGATCCACGGACCGCAGGGTGAATTCATCCGCCAGTTCGGCTGCGGTGAAATCGCTGATCAGGATGCCCGCGCCGTAATGTTTGGTGAGCTTCTCGATCCGGGAGGCCACGTTCACCCCGTCTCCGATCACCGTGTACTCCATGCGGCGTTCCGAGCCGATGTTTCCTGAAATCACCTCACCCGTGGACACGCCGATGCCGATGTGGATGGGGGCCTTGCCCGTTTCCAGCCGCGACTGGTTGAAGGTCTTCAGCTTTTCCTGCATGGTCAGAGCCGTCCGCACGGCTCGGATGGCGTCGTCCTCCCTGGAATAGGGAGCCCCGAACACACTCATGATCCCGTCGCCCAGGTACTTGTCCAGCACCCCGTCGTTTTCGAAAATCACGTTCACCATCAGACTGAAATACTCGTTGAGAAAGGCCACGGTCTCTTCGGCGGACAGACTTTCGGTGATGCCCGTGTACCCCCTGATGTCGGAAAACATGATGGTGGCCTTGCCTCGCCGGCCGCCCAAAGTCTGCTGGGCCGGATCGTTCAGGAGCTTTTCCACGATGTCCTTGGCCATGTAGCGGACCAGGGTGCTTTTCATCCGCTTTTCCCGGGTGATGTCCTCGAGAACCACCACGATGCCGTTGCGTGTTCCGGCCGCGTCCACAAGGGGCACCACGTTCACGTTCACCACGTGCTGGGCGCCCGAGGGGAGAACCAGGTCCACATCGTAGCCCACCATGGATTTTCCGCTGGACAGCACCTGGAGGATATCCTGGGTCAGCTGGAAATTCCCCTCGCCCAGAACGACCCTGAAATCGGATTTTTCCAGGACTTTCGACCCGTTCCGGAGAAGGCTCCGGGCGGCCCGGTTCACCGTGACCACCCTGAATTCCTCGTCCAGGGTCACAATGGCGTTGGAGATGCTTTCCTGGACCGAGGCCAGGTAGTTTTTCATTTCCACGGTCTTTTCGAACAGCCGGGCGTTTTCAAGGGCCACGGCCATGTGGGAACATAGGGCCCGTATCAGGTCCTCGTCGTCCTCGTCGAAATCGGCCCCTTTTTTGTTCATGGCCTGGACCACGCCGATGATCTCCCCGCCCCGGTTGATGATGGGCGCGCAGAGCACCGAATGGGTTACAAATCCGGTCCTTTCGTCCACCGAGGCCAGAAAACGGGGGTCTTCGTAGGCGTTCCTGATGTTCAACGTTTCCCCGGTGACCGCCACATGGCCTGCCAATCCCCGGTCCATAGGGAAACGGATGTCCCTGAGGTCCGATTTCTGGGCCACCTTGGACCAGAGTTCGCCGGAGTCCCTGTCCACCAGGAACAGACTGCTCCGCTCCGCCTGGAGCACCTCGCTGACCTTGGCCACGATTTCCAGGAACAGGGTGTCCAGGTCCAGGGTCCTGGCCACATGGGTGGCCACATCGAAAAGGATCGCCATTTTTTCGTGGTCCCGGATCAGCCGTTTGTAGAGCTGGAGGTTTTCCACGGCAATGGCCGTCTGGTAGGAAAAGGCGGAGAAAAACGACTCGTCGGCCCTGTCGAAATGGCCGGCCTTTTTGTTGATCACCTGGAGCACCCCCACCAGCTCCCCTTTGAGGTTGAGCAGGGGGCCGCAGAGGATCGAGCGCGTGGTGAAACCGGTGAGTTTGTCGATGGCCGGGTCGAAGCGGGAATCGGCGTAGGCGTCGTCGATGTGGACCATTTTCCCGTGCTGAACCACCCAACCCGCCACGCCCGTGTCCCTGGAAATGCGAATTTCCCGGCATGTCAGGCCTTCGGCCAGCATGGACCAGAGTTCTCCGGAAAACTCGTCGAGAAGGAACAAGGTGGCCCGTTCGGCGTTCATGATCTTCCGGGCCGTGGTGACGATCCGCTCGATCTGGCTTTCAATGCCTTTACGTAAAGACAGCACGTCGCTCATGTCCAGGAGTTCGTAGATGTTTTCCAGGTAGCGTTCGGCCCGGCGGGACTTGGCCACGGTCCGTTCGAAACGGAGGTTGGTTTTCCGGAGCCTCTGGGTGATCAGGTCGAGAAAGGTCCGGGCCAGGTAGGGAGAACTGCGGAACAGGCTTTCCAGATCCGCGTAGCTGATTTTCAGAAGAAGGGACCGGTCCACGGTCTTGACGCTCGCAAGACGCCTGCCGTCGCTGAAGTAGCCCATTTCGCCGATGCTTTCGCCGGGGTTCACGTGGCAGATGGGAATCATGTCCTCGTATTCGTCTTTTCTGTACACAAAGGCCCGGCCCTGGATCAGCAGGTAGAAACAGTCCCCGGGGCTGTCCTGGACGATGAATTCCTCCCCTTCGTCGAACCGAACCTCCACCGCATGCTCGCTGATCATCCGAAGGTCGTTTTCGCCAAGATCCTTGAACAGCGCACACTCTGCCAGACGGTCCTGGCGCTGCCGGATCAGGGATTCGCTGAGGTGGTCGGCCGTGATGAGCCCGGCTTCCACCAGGATGCTGCCCAGAAAAGGCCGCTGGTGGAATGCCCCTGCATCTTTCTGGCGTTCGAGGGAATTTTTCAGAAGCTCCGGACCGCAGCCCAGATAATCGCCGATTTTCCTGTGTGCAAGCCCGTCCTGATCTTTCTTCACCATGATGGCCCCGTTTGGTTTGTCTGTTTGTAAGCGGAAATAAAAGCGGCCTTCGGCCATGAACAGATAATTTCAATGAATGCGGGAATTATATCCTTTTGTATTCGCGTGTGTCAAACACAGGTTGTCGGTTTTTCGGACCCCGATGCCATTCCCCAGGTCGAAGCCCGCAAGGGGGCCAATGGGCTTGTTGGCATGCCCCCTCAGTGCCTGCGACCCAGCTTGCCAAGGTACCCATGGGGATCGAAAGCCTGGTTGCGGCTGCCTTATGTGAGAATCCTTTTTCTGTTACCAGTTTCACTGCCTCTACCCGAAACTCTGGGGTATATCGTTGATGCTGCTCTTTCATCGGTAATCCCTCCCTTTTGGTGATTTATAGCAAGCGGGAGTGTCCACTGTCATCAGGGGACATCACAATGATGCCGGTATGAATTTTTCTGTTGCATCGGGTGAAAGTTTCCTTTAAATAGCCTTGGTATTCAAGACGGGTCAAAACCCGCCGTTCGGCTTCGGATTATATTCGTCCACGGACCGATCGCATCGTTCTGCCAAGAATCTTCCTCGACAAAACGTGTGCCTCACGACCGGTTTCACGATGTAAACACCCGGAGCGGTTTTTTGCGCGAAAACCTTCGCGCCGGAATGTGTTTTGTTTGTACTTTGACAAGCTATCAACCGAGGAGAACCCCATGGAACTGGGCACGAGGCAGGTCGCCGAGTTTTTGAACATTTCCGAGAAAAAGCTGTACCAGTGGATCGAGCGGAAAAAACTGCCCGCCATCCGGGTGGGCGCACAGTACAGAATCAACAAGGCCCGGCTCATCGAATGGGCGATCTCCAACAAGATCCGGCTTTCTCCCGCGATCTTCACCGACGACGAACCCCAAATGACGGACGTGCCAAGGCTCGACGAAACCCTGGAACGGGGCGGGGTCCACTCCGGCGTTCCAGGTTCGGACATCCCCTCGGTGCTGGCGTCTGTCATCGAACGGATGCCCTTTCCGGACGACGTGGACCGGGACTACGTGCTCCAGATGCTCCTGGCCCGGGAATCCATGGGATCCACCGGCATCGGCAACGGCATCGCCATTCCCCATGTGCGGAATCCCATCATCATGCACATCTCCCAGCCGGTGATTTCCCTCTGCTACCTTGAAACTCCCATCGCCTTCAACGCCCTGGACGGCAAGCCGGTGCACACCCTGTTCACCATCGTGAGCCCCTCGCCCGCAACCCATATCCACCTCTTGTCCCGGCTGTCCTACGCCCTCAGAAACCCGGTGTTCATGGAGAAAATCGTTGGGAAAGCGGACGAAGAGGCGGTGATCCAGGCGGCGGCCGATATCGAGAACAACCTGGCCGAAGCCGCGAAAACACCGGCTTCGCCGAAAGGGGTCCAGCCATGATCCTGTTCCTTGCCGCCCTCTTCGTTCTTCTGACCGGCGCCCTGGTGACGGCCCTTGCCGGTCGCCGATCCTGGGCCAACACAGCCGGGCCACTTTTTTCCGTGGCCGGCTCGGTCCTCACCCTGGTGGGAAGTTTGATGACCCTGGTGGACGGACGCTGGGAATGGATGCCGTCCCAGGCTGAAAACGCCGTCCTCTCCATTCACCTTGCCATGGACCCCCTGTCCGCTTTTTTCTGCGCGGTGACGGCCCTGATCACCGGCGTCGCCTCGGTCTACGGCAGCGGATACCTGAACGGCCACTCCCACGGGAAAAACCTGGGGGTTTCCTGGGCTTTCTTCCTGGTTCTGTCCGCCAGCATGCTCCTGGTGGAAACGGCCTGGAACGGGATCTTCTTCCTGGTGACCTGGGAGATCATGTCCCTCAGCTCGTTTTTCCTGGTGGTTTTCGACGGTGAAAAGCCTGACGTGCTGAAGGCGGGCTGGATCTACCTGGTGGCCACCCATTTTGCCACGGCCTTCCTCATGGTGATGTTCATGATCCTCGGGAGCTCGGGCTCCTTTTCCTTAAGTTCCGCCGCCATTCCCCCGGCCATGAAAAGCGTGGTGTTCATCCTGGCCCTGATCGGGTTCGGCACCAAGGCGGGCCTCGCCCCCTTCCATGTCTGGCTTCCCGAAGCCCATCCGGCCGCCCCGTCCCATGTGTCCGCCGTGATGAGCGGGGTGATGGTAAAAGCGGGGATCTACGGAATCCTGCGGATCGTCAGTTTGTCCGGGGGGCCTTTCCTCTGGTGGGGCTGGCTTCTGTTGATCGCCGGAGCTGTCACAGGCGTGGGCGGGGTGCTGTTCGCCCTGGCCCAGAAAGACCTGAAGCGGCTTCTGGCCTACAGCACGGTGGAAAACATCGGAATCATCGCCCTGGGCCTGGGTCTCGGCCTCATCGGCATGGCCACGGGACACCCGGTCATGACGGTGCTGGGACTGAGCGGCTGCCTGATGCACGTGCTGAACCACGCGGTGTTCAAAAGCCTGATGTTCTTCGGCGCAGGCTCGGTGCTCCATGCCACGGGCAGCAAAAACATGGAAATCGCCGGCGGCCTGATGAAACGGATGGGGCGAACAGGGGCGTTTTTCATGACAGGCGCAGCCGCGATCTGCGCCCTGCCGCCGTTCAACGGGTTCGTGGGGGAATTTCTGATCTACCTCGGCTCGTTCAGGGCCTTTTCCGTTCAATACAAAGCCCAAAGCGTTCTGGCGGGCATCCTGGCCATCAGCGCCCTGGCCCTGATCGGCGGGCTCGCGGCGGCCTGTTTCACCCGGGCCACAGGTGTGGTGTTCCTCGGGGAACCCCGGAGCGCCGAAGCCTCGGACGCCGTGGAATCGAACCTTGCCATGACAGCCCCCATGGCTGTCCTGGCCTGTCTGTGCCTGGTCCTGGGCCTTGCCGGACCTTTCACCCTGAACCTGATCCAGCCCGCGGTCCAGGTTCTCGCGGGACGCAGCCCCTTCATGGACGCGATCGTTCGCAGTGCGGGTTTCAACCTCCTGCAGATCAGCCTGGCCGGTCTGGGCTTTCTGATCCTTGTGCTGGTCCTGCGTTCCGTGAAAAACACCCTCCTTGCCAAACGGGGAGCGGAACAGGGCATCACCTGGGACTGCGGGTACACCGCGCCGGACGTCCGCATGCAGTACACCGCCTCGTCCTTTTCCGACCCGGTGGTCACCATGTTCAACGCGGTGCTGAGATCGGAAAAACACCTTCACCGTCCCGAGGGCCTTTTTCCGCAAAGCGCCTCTGTCGAGACCAGGACCTCCGACGTGGTGCTGGCCCGGCTTTTCACGCCGCTGTTCATCCTGGCCGCATGGGCCGGTGACCGGCTGCACGGCATGAAGAAAGGGTACAACCAGATCTATATCCTTTATATGGTTCTGGCCCTGTTCGCCCTTCTGTTATGGACCTTTTTCCAGGGGTACGCGCAATGAACCATCCTCCCTACATCCATGTGGCGGTTTCCCTCCTGGCCGCTCCGTTTCTTTTCGGTGTGATCAACAAGGTGAAAGCGGCCTTTGCCGGACGCAAAGGACCTCCCCTTCTCCAGCTCTACTACGACATCGTGAAACTGATGCGCAAAAGCGCCGTGTACAGCCGGACCACCACGGAGATCTTCCGCCTGTCCCCTCTTGTCAGCGTGGCCGTGGGCGTGCTGGCAGTGATGACCGTGCCCCTGGGCCAGAAGGAAAGCCTGATCTCCTTTCACGGGGACATCTTTTTCCTGGCCTACCTGTTCGGCATGGCCCGGTTCACCACGGTCCTTGCGGCCATGGACACGGGCTCGGCCTTCGAAGGCATGGGGGCCAGCCGTGAGGTGCAGTTCTCCATGCTGGCCGAACCTGCCCTCCTGGTGGGCCTGGCGGCTTTAAGCCTTCTCACCGGGGAATCCAGCGTGGCGGGCATCCTCAGCTCCCTTCGGAGCGGCGTGGATTCGGCGTCCGGCCATGTGGTCCTGCCCATCTGCGTGGCCAGCCTGTTCATCGTGCTTCTGGCGGAAAACGCCAGGATCCCCGTGGATGACCCCAACACCCACCTGGAGCTCACCATGATCCACGAGGTCATGGTCCTGGACCACGGCGGCATGGACCTGGGGTTCATCCACTACGGCGCGGCCCTGAAACTCTGGGTGTTCTCCTCGATCATCGCCGGACTCCTGGTTCCCGTGAAAACCTCCGGACCGTTTGCCGGCGTGCTGCTGGTGTCTGCGGCCCTGTTACTCGTGACCGTCAGCGTGGGCGTGGTGGAGTCCACCATGGCCCGGCTCAGGATGCTCCGCGTCCCCCAACTTCTCACAGGCGCCACCATTCTGTCCCTGGTGGCCCTGATCATCGCCATGAGGTAAACCATGAAAGAATGGCTCGATCTGGCCGTCGCCCTGATCATCGTGACAAATTTCATGCTGGTGAACACCAGCCGCCTGATGGCCTGCATCCGTATTGTGGCGATCCAGGCCGTGATCCTCAGCGTCATCGCCGTGCTGACCCACCTCCACAGCCTGGATGTCCGTCTCCTGGCCCTGGTGCTGATCACGGTGATCCTCAAGGCTGTGGTCCTGCCCCAGGTTCTCCGGCGGGTGACCGTGGGAACGGGCATCGAACGGGAACTGGAGCCTTTCGTGGGATACAGCCTATCCCTGATGGTGGGCGGCGGGCTCCTGGCCTTGAGTTTTCTCATGTCCCACTTCCTGGCCCTTCCCGTGCCCGGCGGGTCACCCTACTTTCTTCCGGCGTCCCTGTTCACGATTTTCACCGGACTTTTCATCATCATCGCCCGGAAAAAAGCCGTGACCCAGGTGATGGGCTACATGTCCATGGAAAACGGAATTTACGCTTTCGGCGTGTCCCTGGCCATCCACGAGCCGTTCATCGTGGAGCTGTCCGTGCTCCTGGACGTGTTCGTGGCCGTGCTGATCATGGGTGTGGCGATCTTCCACATCAGTCAGCAGTTCGACCATATCGATACGGATCAACTTTCGGTTTAAGGAAACGATTATGCTGTGGCTCCTGATTCTTGTCCCCGCCCTGGCGGGGCTTTTCTGCATCCTGTCGAGAAGCGGCGCTTTCTCACGGCCCACGCTGCCCCTGGTGTCAACGGTCCATTTCCTCCTGGTGATCGCCTGCTGGGTCACCGTCCCTCGGGAATCGCTGCCCACAGGCTGGATCGGCCTGGATCACGCCGGGCTCCTGTTTCTCACGGTGACCAGCGGCACCTTTCTCCTCACCTCGTTCTACGCCTACGGCTACATCCGGCGTGAGGGCCTGGCCCAGATCAAGGACATGGAAGAGGGTTTTTTCTTCAAGAACAGCCCGGACGCCGTGTTCGTGGGCTGCCTGCTGTTTTTTCTCGCCACCATGACCCTGGTGACGGTGAGCCTCCACCTGGGTCTTCTCTGGGTGGCCGTGGAAGCCACCACCCTGTCCAGCACCCCTTTGATCTACTACCACCGCCACCACCGGAGCCTTGAGGCCACCTGGAAATACCTGCTGATCTGTTCGGTGGGCATCGCCCTGGCCATGCTGGGCAACTTTTTCGTGGTGGTGGCCGGTTCGGGCATCGGCGGTCACGGGTTCCATCTGTCCATGGCGTCCCTGGCCGAAAACGCGGGCAAGCTGAATCCCGCCTGGCTCAAAGCCGCCTTCGTGCTCTGGCTGGTGGGTTACGGCACGAAAATCGGTTTCGCCCCCCTGCACAACTGGATGCCCGCCACGTACAGCGAGGCCCCGTCCCTGGTGGCGGCCCTTCTTTCCGGAGCCCTCAAGGCCTGCGCCTTTCTCGCCCTGATCCGCATGCACCAGGTGATGCTGGCCGCAGGTCTCGGCATCACCAGCCAGAGCCTGTTCATCCTGATCGGTCTCGTGTCCCTTATCGTGGCCGCCATGTTCATCGTCCGCCAGCCCGATTTCAAAAAGATGCTGGCCTTTTCCAGCGTGGAACACATGGGCATCCTGGCCCTGGGCGTGGGCGTGGGCGGCGTGGGGATCTTCGGCAGCATGTTCCATGTGGTGAACCATTCCATCACCAAGACCCTGCTTTTCCTGGCCGCCGGAAACATCGTCCACGTATGCCGGACAAGGACTAACCGGGAGGTCCGGGGGCTTCTCCGGAGCCAGCCGGCAACGGCCGTGCTCTGGATCGCCGGAACCCTGGCCATCGTGGGAGCGCCGCCTTTCGGAACCTTCCTCAGCAAGCTGACCATTCTCCAGGGCATGATCCACGAGGGACGCTGGGCCCTGGCTGTGGCCTACCTCCTGGTTCTCGGCGTGATCTTCGCCTCCATCACCGCCTCGGTGTTTCCCATGGTTTTTTCGAAACAGGAGGAAAACGAAGGAGACATCAGACCGGAACCGGCCCCCGAACCCCTGTGGTCAATTCTGCCCCTGGTGGTCATGGCCGCCGGAATCCTCGTCCTGGGATTCTACATGCCGCCCTTTCTCGCCGACGTGTTCAACGGAATCACCCTTTCCCTGGGAGGAAAATGATGCGGGACTCTCACACCGAAACCCTTGGAATCCTAAGCGGAGAAACCTTCCCCGTTTCATCCTGTCCCGTAACAGACATAACCTCGTTCCAGAAAATTTTGACCGGAGGGGTGGAAAAGGGGCAGCGGATCTCGGCCCTTTTCGGAGCTCCTGAAAAAGACGGGGGCCTTCGACTCTACGCCGTGCTCGCCGACGACAGCGCGGGACGCCTCCACCTGATCAGCACCGACGTGCAAGGTTCCTATCCGTCTCTCACTCCGGCATGCCCCCAGGTCCATATGTTCGAACGGGAGATCTTCGAACAGTGGGGCGTCCGTCCCGAGGGTCATCCCTGGCTGAAGCCGGTGCGTTTCGAAGCGCAGCGGACACCGGGAATCCCGGAGACCCGACCCATCGGCATAGCCGATTTCTTTCACATGAAAGGGGACGAGGCCCACGAAGTGGCCGTGGGACCGGTGCATGCCGGGGTGATCGAACCGGGCCATTTCCGTTTCCAGTGCCACGGTGAAACGGTGTACCACCTGGAAATTTCCCTGGGCTACCAACACCGGGGGGTGGAGCGCCAGCTTGCCGGCGGCCCCCACAACCTGACGCTTTTCCAGATCGAAGCCCTGGCCGGAGACACCACCATGGGCCACATGACCACTTACTGCCGCATGGTCGAGCACCTTGCCGGCATGGTCGCCCCGGCGCGGGGCCAGGCCATTCGGGGAATCGGAGCCGAGCTTGAACGAATGGCCAACCACATCGGGGATATCGGGGCCATGTCCGGAGACGTGGGGTTCCTCCCCACCATGAGCTACTGCGGAAGAATCCGGGGCGACGCCCTGAACATGACCGCCGTGCTCTGCGGCAACCGTTTCAGCCGGGGCCTGGTTGTCCCCGGAGGCACGGCCTGGGATATCGACACCCGGCTCATCGACAACCTCCACAGCCGCCTGGACGAATTGGAAAAAGACGCCACCTCCGCCATCGAGCTGCTGTTCGAAACCTCCTCGGTCCTGGCCCGTTTCGAGAACACGGGAAGACTTTCGAAGGAAACAGCCCGGGACATCGGCCTGGTGGGCCCGGCGGCCAGGGCCTGCGGCCTGGCCCAGGACGTCCGTTACAGACACCCCTACGGCATCTACCGGTACGTGCTGCCCCAGATGTACACCTGGGACAGCGGGGACTGTTTTGCCCGGGCCTATGTGAGATGGCTGGAAATCCAGGAAAGCATCGCCTTTGTCCGGGGCATGCTGAACGCCATGCCGGCCGGGGAAACCCGGAAACCCTGGGACGGCCGGATGCGGCCGGACACCATGTCCGTCACCCTGACCGAAGGCTGGCGGGGGGAAATCTGCCATGTGGCGGCCACCGACGACGAGGGGAAATTCGCCTTCTACAAAATCGTGGACCCCTCGTTCCACAACTGGTTCGGCCTGGCCCTGGCCCTCCGGAACCAGGAGATCAGCGATTTTCCCCTGTGCAACAAAAGCTTCAACCTGTCGTACTGCGGCCACGATTTATAAGAGGAGTCCATAGAACCGATGCTCATCGACCTTGTCAAAACACGATTTCAACAGAAATACAGGACCATGGCCTGGCCCGACGGCCCGGCCCCCGCCCTTCCGGAACGGTTCCAGGGTCGTCCGGTCATCGCCGGAACATGCCAGGCAGACTGCCAGGTCTGTGTGGATCTCTGTCCCGCGAAAGCTGTGGCCCTCAAGGATCGTGCGCCCCGCATCGACTCGGGCCTGTGCCTGTTCTGCGGAAAATGCGCGGCGGCCTGCCCTTCCAAGGTCATCACCTTCACCAAGGAATACCGCCTGGCGGCCAGGAACAGGGAAGACCTGGTGGTCGGCCCCGGAAGCCCGGCATACCCCGACGCCCTGGTGGAAAAGGCCCGGAACCTGTTCGGCCGGTCCCTGAAGCTCCGGGAGGTCAGCGCCGGAGGCTGCAACGCCTGCGAGGCGGACAGCAACGTACTCACCACCATCGGCTGGGACCTGGGCCGTTTCGGCATCCAGTTCGTGGCCTCTCCCCGTCACGCCGACGGGATTTTCATCACCGGTCCTGTGACGAAAAACATGGAAGCCGCCGTGCTGAAAACGTACCAGGCCGTTCCCCAACCGCGGATCGTCATCGCCACCGGGGCCTGCGCCATAGGAGGCGGCCCCTTTGCCGGAAACCCGGAACATGTCCACGGCGGGGCATCGGTCGTCCCGGTAGATCTTTACATCCCCGGCTGTCCGCCCCACCCCCTGACCATCCTGGACGGGATGCTGAGGTTTATTGGAAGAATATAAAAAAAGGGTTTCAGAGTTGGTCCAGCCAGTTGACCACACGCAAGGCTTCAACCCGCTGGAATTCACGCAGATTGTTGGTGACAAGCGTCAAGCTCTCGCTCCGGGCGTGACCCGCGATATGGAGGTCGTTGACTCCGATCACCGTCCCCTTTTTCTCAAGGGCGGCCCGAATATCACCGTAATGGGCTGCGGCCTTGGTCCCGTAAGCCAGGACCTCCAGCCGGGAAACAAAATCTTCAACAGCCAGGAGGTTACGGGACGGCATCGCGCTTTTTTCAACACCATGGTAAAGCTCTGCCAGGGTAATGGAACTGATGCACATCTGGCCTGAAAAACGGTTGAACACCTCCAACAGTTCCATGGGACGGCGCTTTAGGACATAAATGACCATGTTGGTGTCCAGCATGTATCTCAGCATCAGAAGGCCTCTCTTTCCGGCTGGTTCTGGGCGGCTCGATTGGTCATGAAATCATCGGTCACGGTTTCCGGGGTCATGAAAAAACTATCCCAGGCATGGTCACCCGGTGTGAGGATACGATCCTGTCCGACGACACGCACCACCACCTTCCTGACGCCTTCCGGAAAGCGTGTTTCCACAGGAAGCCGGACAGACTGCGTTCGATTGTTATTGAATACGGAACCATAATTCATAGGCCACCTCCCTGGATGCTATATATATGAAGTATATAGCTGTTCCGAAAGTATGGCAAGCATGCACACCACATGGGGTGAAAAAAAACAAACTCCGGTGGAAACCCCTATATAAGGACACTGTACCATGGAATTCAAAACCCAGGATGTGAGGCGAAAGGACCGGCTGCTCGGCGAACAGGAAGCCCGGACCCTGCTTGAAAACGGGGAATACGGCGTTCTATCCGTGCAGGCCGAAGAGGGCGGCGGTTACGGCGTGCCCCTGAACTACGCCTGGGACGGGAAAGAATCCCTGTACATTCACTGCGCCCCCGAAGGACGGAAGCTCCGGTGCCTGTCCCTCTGCGACCGGGTGTCGTTCTGCGTGGTGGGGCGGACCAAGGTGGCCCCCTCCCGTTTCACCACCGAATACGAAAGCCTGGTGATCCAGGGAACGGCCCGGACCGGCCTGGCTGAAGAGGAACGGAGAAAAGCCCTGGAGCTGATCCTTGAAAAGTACTCTCCCCTTGACATGGAAAAGGGGCTGGTCTACGCGGAAAAATCCTTTCACCGCACCGACGTCATCCGGATCGACATCCACAGCTGGTCGGGGAAATGCAAACGGCTGTAGGCCTGCCTCTCCATCGCTATCGGGTTCGCTATCGCTATCGGGTTCGATCGTCAGAGCGTTTCGATACCGATTTCGATACCGATAGCGGCAGAGATTCAGACATCTTCCGGATCTGAAAACACCATGACTTTTCCCACATGGGAGTTGCGCATCCACATCGTGTCGTATATGCTTTCTGGTAAACTGTTTTTCGGAAGTGACCACCTGACAGGAAAATATATCATGCGGCAGAAAACCGAGTCCCTCATATACCTTTCAGCCCTTTTCGCGGCCATGGCCGGTCTTTACGCCACGGCCCGGGTGAGCTACCTGCTGTTCCACACCCTGGTCGAGGGGTTCAGCATCGTGGTGGCCTCCTCGATTTTCATCGTGGCCTGGAACTCGAAAAAGCACATCGGCAACCCCTACCTCCTTTTCGTGGGCATCGCCTATCTGTTCATCGCCTTGCTCGACATGCTCCACACCCTGTCCTACAACGGCATGCCCGTCTTCACCGGATACGGCTACCCCGCAAACCAGCTTTGGATCGGCGCCCGGTTCATGGAAAGCACCACATTGCTCCTGGCCTTCATTTTTCTCCGGAAAAACATCATGCCCAAAGCCGAGGTGGTTTTCACTCTGTACGCCATGGTTTCAGGCCTTTTCATCGCCAGCGTCTTTTACTGGAGAAACTTTCCCGTGTGTTTCGTGGAGGGCCTGGGCCAGACGCCCTTCAAGAAAAACAGCGAGTACCTGATCTGCCTGATCCTCGTGGCAGCCATCGTGCTTCTTTTCAGGAACAGACACCGGTTTGACGGCAAAGTGTTCCAGATGCTGCTGTGGTCCATGATCTTTACCGTAACTTCCGAACTGGCCTTTACCGTATACATCAGCAACGAAGGTCCGGCCAATATGATGGGACATTTTTTCAAGATCTTCTCGTTTATCCTGATCTACCAGGCCATCGTCAAGACGGGGATCGAAAAGCCCTATGAACTGATCTTCCACGATCTGGACCAGAGCAACCGGGAGCTTTTGCGTGAAATCGAACTCAGGAAACAAATCCAGCAGGAAAACGAACAGCTGATTGCCCGGCTGAAAAAAGCCCTGGAAGAGATCAACACCCTGGAAGGCATCCTGCCTTTGTGCTCGTTCTGCAAAAAAATCAGGGACGAGGAGGGACACTGGGAAGCGGTGGACGTGTACATCGACAAACACTCCGATGCGGACATCAGCCACAGCGTCTGTCCGGATTGCATGGCCAGACACTACCCCGACCTGTAAATCAAAAATCCGTCAATCAAACCTTGTCCTCTGACGGGCAATACGGTATAAGCTCACGTTTGCGGCCGGAAGGAGACGGTTCCTTCCGGCTTTTATTTTTTCAAGCGTTCACATTTTTCAAGGACATTCCATGATTCACGCGTCAAACATCACCCTGGCCTACGGCAAACGCATTCTTTTCAAAGACGTGGACATCAAGTTCACACCCGGCAACTGCTACGGGCTGATCGGGGCCAACGGGACCGGCAAATCCACCTTTCTCAAAATCCTGTCCGGGGAAATCGAAGCGGACAAAGGCCATATCCTCACCGGCCCGGACGAACGGATTGCCGTTTTAAGGCAGGACCAGTTCGCCTTTGACGAGGAAACCGTCTTCAACACGGTGGTCATGGGCCATCCCCGACTCTTTGACGTGATGTGCGAACGGGATCTTCTCTATTCCAAAGACGAACTGAGCGAGGAGGACGGCATCCGGTCCGGCGAGCTGGAGGAAGAGTTCGCCGGGATGAACGGTTACGATCTGGACTCGGAGGTGGCCGTGCTTCTGAACGGTCTGGGCATCGACGAGGATCTTCGCCAGAAAAAAATGAAGGAACTGGAAGGAAGCCAGAAAGTCCGGGTGCTCCTGGCCCAGGCCCTTTTCGGAAACCCCGACGTGCTGTTGCTCGACGAACCCACCAACCACCTGGACCACAAAACCGTGGTCTGGCTCCAGGAGTTCCTTTTCCGTTTTCAGAACACGGTGATCGTGGTGTCCCACGACCGTCACTTCCTGAACCAGGTCTGCACCCACATCGCCGACATCGATTTCGGAAAGATCCAGGTCTACGTGGGCAACTACGATTTCTGGTACCAGGCCAGCCAGCTGGTCCTGAAGCAGAAACAGAACGAAAACAGGAAAACGACGGAAAAAGCCAATGAACTCAAGGCGTTCATCCAGAGGTTCAGCTCCAACGCCTCCAAGTCGAAACAGGCCACGTCCCGGAAAAAGCTGCTGGAAAAACTGACCCTGGAAGACATGCCCGTGTCGTCCCGGAAATACCCGTTCATCCAGTTCAAACCGGAACGCCCCTGCGGCACCATCATCCTTGAAATCCAGAATCTTTCCAAGACCGTGGACGGCGTGAAAGTCCTGGACAAGCTGACCCTGACGGTGAACAACGGAGACAAGATCGCCTTCGTGGGGGGCAACAGCCTGGCCAAAACCACGCTGTTCCAGATCCTCGCCGGAGAGCTCGAGCCGGACAGCGGCCATTTCCGATGGGGGGCCACCATTTCCACCGCCTATTTTCCCATGGACAACAGCATGTATTTCACCCAGGACCTGAGCCTGGTGGACTGGCTCGGTCAGTACACCCCACCGGACGAGGGGGAGATCTTCGCCCGGGGGTTTCTGGGCCGGATGCTGTTTTCAGGAGAAGAGGCCCTTAAAAAGGTGTCGGTGCTTTCAGGAGGGGAGAAGGTCCGTTGCATGCTCAGCCGGATGATGCTGTCCAAAGCCAATGTCCTGATCCTGGACGAGCCCACCAACCACCTGGACCTGGAATCCATCACGGCCCTGAACGACGGGCTCGTGGCTTTCCCCGAAGTGGTTCTCTTTTCCTCCCACGACCACCAGATGGTGTCCACCCTGGCCAACCGGCTGGTGGAAATCGGCAGCCACGGGATCATCGACAGCCAGCTCGGCTTCGACGAGTTCCTGGACGATCCGGGCATCATGGAACAGCGGGCCAGCATCAACAGGCCCTGAGATTCTGGACAGTTATCAGGCCAGGCATTCAAGCGGTTTAGGGTTGTCCAGCGAAAGGGCTTTGAAGACCTAAACCGTTAAAAAGCGAAATCCCTGGGGAATCAGTCTTTTTCCAGGATCCTGACGTCGATCCGGCCTTCCAGGGCTTTCTTGAAGGCTTTCGCGTCCCGCACGTCCCCCACCACTTCGCCGTAGTGCATGGGAACGGCGATTTTCGGCTGGAGGATCAACGCCGCCTCCACCGCTTCAGCCGGTGTCATGACAAAGGTTCCCGAGACGGGCAGAAGGGCGATGTCCGCCCGGATGTCTTTCATTTCGGGAATCAGGTCCGTGTCGCCGGTGTGGTAGAGCCTCGCCCCCTTGAAATCCACCACAAAACCGAGCCAGCCGTTGGCCTTGGGGTGAAAGGTCTTGTTGATGTTGTAAGCCGGAACAAGCTCGATGGCAAGACCCAACACCTCCAGACTATCCCCGGGTTTCACCGTGCGGATGTCGCCTTTAAGCTTGGCCGCGCTGGTCTTTTCCGTGACGATGACCGTGTCCTGTTTCTGGATTTTTTTCACATCCTCGGGAGAGCAGTGGTCGTAATGGCTGTGGGATATGAGGATCAGGTCCGCCGCTGGTCCCCCGTCGATTTCATAGGGATCGAGGTACACGACGATGTCCTGGCTGATCCTGAAACCCGAATGACCCAGCCACTCGATGCCGTCGAAAAGATCTTCCACCATGGTTTCCTCCTTGTGGGTTTTGGTTGTGTCCGGACGCTGAAAGGCTATCATACGGGTTATCCGGATCCCGGGCAAACAAAATTTCCTCCGGAACGCCCTCCATAATAAATCTTTACAACTCCTTTGTTTTTCATTATTTTTTACCAACAATGCACCCACAAAACAACACGTCCGTCCAAACAGGCCAGATTATCCCGGGCCCAGGGCGGGCATAAGCTTCCCAAAACACCGGACGAACTGGAACAGGCCCATGGTTGAAGTCAAAGGACAGAAGGTCAGCCGCATCAAGCAGACCATCATCGATTTTCTGATCACCATGCCCCTGTTCGACGAACTCAGCCCCATCGAACTGTCCACCACGGCCGACTACATGAACTTCTTCGAACTGGAACAGGGCAAGACCCTTTTCAGGGAAGGCGATGCGGGGGACTACATCTGCTTTGTGGTGGACGGGGCCGTGGATGTGCTGAAACTCGCGGCCACGGGGCAAAGGGCCGTCATCGCCACCCTGACCCGGGGAAGCACCCTCGGGGAGATGTCCATCATCGACAACATCGCCAGGTCCGCCACGGTGAGGGCCAGAAAGGATTCCACCCTGGTGATTCTCTCCCGAAAAGGCTTCAACACCATCCTGGACAACCACCCCAAGATCGGGATCAAAATACTCAAGGGCATCGCCCGGCTCCTCAGCCTCAACATGCGGAGAACGTCCAGCCACCTGGCCGACCACATCGTGTCCCCGTCCGACGGGGAGGGCTGAAAATCCCTGATCATGCCCCTTGCTTTTTTAAGCTTCACCGACTATTTTCTTTTCCATGACTGAGACCTTTAAAAAAAGAAAAAAAGACACGGTTTCCAAAGACGTGGTTTTCGACAAGCTGCCCCCCCATCACATGGAGGCGGAAGAGTCGGTGCTGTCCGCCATTCTCCTGGACAACGACACCCTCACCGACGTGGCGTCGATCCTGAAACCCGATGATTTCTACAAACCGGCCCACCAGATCATCTACGAGTCCATGACCGAACTGTTCAACAAAGGGGAACCCGTGGACCTGGTGACCCTGATGAACCATCTCAAGGCCAAGGGCAAGCTGGAAGAAGTGGGGGGAGCGGCCAACCTGGCCCGGCTCCTGGACACGGTCCCCGTGACCCTGAACGCCGAGTACCACGGCCGGATCATCCACGACAAGGCCTCGCTCCGGCGGCTGATCGAAAAATCCTCGGAGATCATCCACCGATGCTACGCCGAACAGGGCGACGCCTCGGAGATCATCGACTTCGCCCAGACCGCCATCTTCAACGTGGCGGACAACAAGCTGAAACCCACCTTCTCGCACCTCAGCGAACTGGTGATGAAAAACATCAACACCCTGGAAGAACGGCAGAACAACAACAGCGAGTACACGGGCATTCCCACGGGTTTCAAGCAGCTGGACACCCTGACCTCGGGCCTCCAGAACTCGGATCTGATCATTCTGGCGGCCCGGCCCAGCATGGGAAAAACCGCTTTTGCCCTGAACATCGCAAGGAACGTGGCCATCAACGAAAACAAGCTGGTGGCGGTCTTTTCACTGGAAATGTCCAAGGAACAGCTGTCCATGCGCCTTCTCACCGCCGAGGCCCGGGTGAACTCGGACCGCCTGAAAACCGGCATGATCGGCGAAGACGACTGGCATCAGGTCACCGAAGCGGCGGGGATCATCTCCGAAGCGCCGATCTACATCGACGACACCCCCAACGTCACGGCCATGGAGATCCGTGCCAAGGCCCGGCGTCTCAAGATGGACAAAGATCTTTCCCTGATCATCATCGACTACCTCCAGCTGATGAAAGGCCCGTTCATGGGAGACCGGCGCGACCTGGAAATCTCCGAAATCTCCCGGTCCCTGAAATCCCTGGCCAAGGAACTGAACATCCCCATTCTGGTCTTGTCCCAGCTCAACCGCCAGGTGGAGCAGCGGGCCGACAAGCGCCCCATGATGTCCGACCTGCGTGAATCCGGCGCCATTGAGCAGGATGCCGACATCATCACCTTCATCTACCGGGACGAAGTGTACAACAAGGACGAGAACAACCCCAACAAGGGCAAGGCCGAAATCCTCGTGGCGAAAAACAGAAACGGCGCCGTGGGCCGGGCGATCCTGACCTTTATCGGCCAGTACACACGGTTCGAGAATACGATGCTGGGAGAATATGGAGATATGGGAGCGTATGAATAATGAAAGTGAAAAGATGAACATCCAACATCGAACATTGAACATCGAATGGTGAATGAGTGGCCGCTCCGACATTCCTGCATGGTAAGAAACACTTGAGGGGCATGAAATTTATATGAAAGTAACAGTTGAAACACTGAGAAAATGACGAACCAGGTCTTCGGCCCCCAATTTGTCATTCCGGGCGGCCTCCAACATGACGGAGCGTTTGAACCAGCTTCGGGCCCAGCAAAGATCGTAGCCTCGAGTTCCGAAGCCGACCCGGAATCCATGCCAGCAAGAGCATCCGTTCCCGACAATTCATGGGTCGAATAGTTTGCGGGCATGGATTCCGGGTCGGCTTGCATGACGGGAACCTTAAATTCGCATGATACATTTATGCCACTTACCAAAAGGATAAGCTTATGAGCAAAAATTCAAATAGACATGAAATTAATTTAGAGTTTGAAGGGAAACAATATTTTGCAACATATTCCATTAAAAATGGCGTTGTTAAATTAAACTCAGAATATGGAACACTTTCTACTCAAATTGGTGGATCAACATCTGAAATAATTGCAAAAACATTATTTAGGGAAATTCTTCAAAATGCAAAACCTATAGGAAAACAAATCAATTAAAACCTATTTGTCAATGATCCTTAACAATATGTTTCATGATAAAAGGTTGTTACGACTATATATTGCACTTCAAATTCTTGGAATATTGACAGCAATTCCCGGTGAACACTGTTTATGGGTCAAAGAAAAAGAGTTGTATGGGAAACAAGGCCAAAATTTGATTGAATAATAGGAAAGTTGAGGATCGTGTCAAAAAATTCGAGGTAAGAACGAGAG
>Ga0209066_10000325_pt1 | contig 71243 bp, 66 predicted proteins | sample All_14_2_FD_187198 | JGI IMG/M metagenome (GOLD analysis project Ga0209066, IMG submission 187198) | Freshwater microbial communities in response to fracking from Pennsylvania, USA - Allegheny Zone_MetaG_DW_15 (SPAdes) (version 2) ...
CGGTCGGCGTTGGCGGAAAAATTGAGACTGAGCATCACGCCGGCGAACACGCCAGTCATGACGAGGCCGAGCTGTTTCAGCTTGCTGCGCATGAGAACTCCATCGGGGAAGCGGCCCTTGCCCTTCACGCCCATTGAACTAGTTGAGTCGCACCCATTGCATCGGGTCGAGCGGGCGACCCTGATGACGGAGTTCGAAGTATAAACCCGATTCTCCGCCCCCTCCGCTGGAGCCCACGCTGGCGATCGCGTCGCCACCGGACACCGCATCGCCCACTTCCCTCAGCAATGCATCGTTGTTGCCGTAAACCGTCAGATAGTCGCCACCGTGATCAACGATGATCAGATTGCCATAACCACGCAGCCAGTCCGAGAACACGACCTCCCCCGCAGCAACGGCCTTGACGTCGGCCCCGGTGCCGACCCTTATGAACACGCCCTTCCAGGTCGTCCCACCTTCGGCCCTTGGAGCACCGAAGCGCCCCACGAGTTCGCCGCGTACCGGGAAACGCAACTGACCACGAAGCTGGGCGAAGCGCACCCCTGTCGGCGTGGCGCCCGCACTGCTGCGCGCCTCACCGACGACAGGTTCTGCACGGCGAGCAGGCGGGCTGACGGGCGTAGCCGGGGAAGGGACCACCGCGCTTCGCGTGGCATCGGCCTGAGCCCGAGCCGCCGCCGCAGCGCGTTCGGCAGCCGCACGCTCCTCGGCCGCACGGCGCTCAGCCGCGCGCTGCTCCGCAAGCCGCCGCGCCGCCTCGCGCGCTGCGGCCTCACGGGCGCGCTTCACCAGCGTATCGATGACACGCGCCAAACTCTGCTCATCTTCACGCAAAGCGGCCACCTCACGCCTCTGGCTCTGCAACTGCTTGGAAAGCTCCGCGAGCGCCTCCTTGCGTTGAACCAAACTGGACTCGAGACGCCGCCGCTGCTCGCGCTGATCCGCCTCGAGCGTCGTCACCCGGTCACGACGCCGGGCAATTTCCTGAGAACGCTGTTCGGTCTCGCGCAATTCGGCGCGCATGGCCTCGATCAGGCCCAGACGGGCACGACCGAGATGTTCGAGATAATAGGCATCACGTGCAATCTGGTTCGGATCACGCGCCGACAGCAACGGCGCCACCCCGTCGGCTGCGCCATGCACGTAATGCCGTCGCAACCATTCGGCGAGCTCGTCACGTCGCGAGGCGATCCGCGCTTCCGCTTGTTGCTGCTCACGCTCGAGCTTGGTCAACTGAGCATCGGCTTCCGCCCGCTCGCGCTGCAACTGCAACACGCGACGCTGCGCACTCGATACCTCGCGCTCCGACTCCGCCAAAGCCTTCGCCGCCCCAGAACGGTTCGCCTCGGTCCGCGACATGTCCTGCTGCAGGTCGCGAATGCGCTTTTTCAGGTCATCCAGATCCGAGCGCTTGTCGGCGATATCGCCGCCCACCTGGGCATGGACAGCTTCCGGCACCGCAGCGGACACCAGCGTACAGCCAAGGACGAGGGCTGCCAGATAGCGGCGACCGGTGATGCTCATGAAGCGACGATTCCAGTGAAATGGCCAAGAGGGAAGAATGAATCGGCAGGCAGTCGACAATCAATCGGGCGCAGACCGCGCAAGACCTCAACGCGTTATTTTATACTAGCGCTTTGCCTTGGCCGGCCCCACCGTGAACAAAGACGACATCTTCTCGCTCATCGACAAGAACGAGCACATCGAGACCGCGGCACGCGCCCTCAAGGCAATTGCCCACCCCCTGCGCCTCAAGATTTTGTGCGTGCTGGGCGAAGGCGAAGTGTGCGTGCAAGATATCGTCGATGCCGTTGGGACCTCGCAAAGCAATATCTCCCAGCATCTTGCCATCCTGCGCGACAAGGACGTCCTGCAGACACGCAAGGACGCCAATCGCGTGTATTACCGTGTCGGCGACCGTCGCACGCTGCAGCTCATCGTCTTGATGCGCGAAGTATTCTGCGGCGTCGGCGGCGAACAAGACTGACCCGATCCTTACCCCAACCGGAGCACTCTCTTTCGTGGAATTCCTGCAACAAAATTGGTACTGGGCGGCCCTGGCCGTCGCGAGCGGCAGCTGGCTGATGGTCGAGCTGATTCGTGGCCATGGTGACAAGAGCCAGCTATCGCCGGTCGAAGCCACCCTGATGATCAACCGCGAGGACGCCATCGTCATCGACGTGCGCGAACAGGGCGAATACGCCCAGGGTCACATCCCCAATGCCCGCCATATTCCGGCGGGTGAGATCGCGCGCCGCAGCACCGAAATGGAAAAGTGGAAAGGCCAACCGCTGATCCTGTGCTGCGCCAGCGGTGCTCGCTCGGCGTCGGCCGGCGCCGAACTGCGCAAGGCCGGCTTCGACAAGATCTTCAACCTGCGCGGCGGCATGATGGAATGGGAAAAGGCCGGCCAGCCGATCAGCCGCAAGAGGAAATGATCATGCAACCTGCAATCCGCATGTACACCACGGCCGTCTGCCCCTATTGCATTCGCGCCGAGCAACTGTTGCGCAACAAGGGCATCGCCGAACTCGAGAAAATCCGCATCGATCTCGACCCCGAGCAACGCGACCATATGATGCAGATCACGGGACGTCGTACGGTTCCGCAGATCTTCATTGGCGACTACCATGTCGGCGGCTGCGACGACCTGATGGCGCTCGACCGCGCCGGCAAGCTCGAACCGATGCTGCGCGGCGAGTCCGCCTGAATCCACATCTCTTTCACACTTCACCGGATCACATTCAATGTCTGAAAACGCGCAACCCGTCTTCTCGATCGAAAAGCTGTACGTCAAGGATCTGTCGCTCGAAGTCCCGGGCGCCCCGCAAATCTTCCTCGAGCGTGAAGCGCCCCAGGTCAACGTCCAGCTGCGCACCGAAGGTCAGAGCGTCGACGAGGGGATCTACGAAGTGACGCTCACCGTCACCGTGTCAGCATCGATCGGCGAAGACCGCACCCTGTTCCTGGTCGAAGTCGCCCAAGGCGGCATTTTCCAGATCCGCAACGTGCCGGAAACCGATCTCGAGGCAGTGATGATGATCGGCTGCCCGAACATCCTGTTCCCCTACGCGCGCGAGGCCGTGTCCGACGCCGTGACGCGCGCCGGTTTCCAGCCCGTGCTGCTGTCGCCGGTCAACTTCGAAGCCCTGTACCAGGCCCAGCGCCAGCAAGCGGCACAACAGGGCGAAGTCCCGATTCAGTGACGAGGCTCGACGCCATGAAACGCCTGCGCAACTCCAAACTGATCCGTCTGACCATGTTGTCTGCCGTCATCGTTGGCACGACGGCCGGAGCGGCGCAGGCGATCGCTCAGGGCATCCAGTTCCGCTCACTGACCGAACCCGCAATCCTCTACGACACCCCGTCCGATCAAGGCAAACGTCTCTTCATCCTGCGTCCCGGCACACCCGTCGAGGTGGTGGTCACGCTCGACAAATGGGTCAAGGTGCGGGAACCCGGTGGTTCGCTGAACTGGGTGGAGCGCCGCGTGCTTGCCAACCGTCGCACCTTGCTCGTCACCGCACAACGCGCCAGCATCCGGCGCGAGCCCCGCGAGGGCGCCGCCCTCAGCTTCGAAGCCGCACGTAACGTCGTACTCGAATTAACTGAACCGCCTGCGCTCGGCTGGGTCAAGATCCGCCACGCTGACGGACTCGAGGGCTACATCCGCGCCAGCGAGGTCTGGGGTCTATGATGCGCACGCAAAGTCGCCAGCGCATCGCCGTGTTCGGCGCGGGCGCGTGGGGAACTGCGCTCGCGCAAGCTTTCAGCACCGCGCATGATGTCAGCCTGTGGGGGCGTGATACTGAGCATCTGCAGACGCTTGGTCTCACACGCGAAAATCGTCGCTACCTGCCGAACGTCCGCCTCAGCGAAAGGCTGCACGTCGAACCCGACTTCGCCCTTGCCGCACAGGCGGCAGACTTGCACGTGGTGGTTACACCACTTGCAGGGCTACGCGATACGGCGCGTGCCTTGCATCGACTGCGACCGGGCACGCCGCTGCTGTGGGCATGCAAGGGGCTCGAGGCCGGTAGCGGCCGCTTGCCGCACGAGATCATTGCCGAAGAACTTGGCCCGGATTCAGCCAGCGGCGTGCTGACCGGACCGAGTTTCGCGGCAGAAGTGGCACGCGGTCTGCCGACCGCCATCACGCTGGCTGCCACGAACGAAGCCTTCGCCCACCGCTGGGTCGCCACCCTGCACCAACCGCACCTGCGAATCTACGCCAACACCGATGTCGTCGGCTGCGAGATCGGCGGCGCGATCAAGAATGTGATGGCCATCGCCGCTGGCGTATCGGATGGTATGGGCTTCGGGCTCAATGCCCGTGCTGCGCTGATCACGCGTGGCTTGGCCGAAATTTCACGCCTCGCTGCCGCACTGGGCGGACGCAGTGAAACACTGATGGGCCTCACCGGAATGGGTGACCTCATCCTGACCTGCACCGGCGATCTGTCCCGCAATCGTCGCGTGGGTCTGGAACTGGCAAAAGGCAGCACGCTCGCCGACATTCTGCGCGACCTGGGCCATGTCGCCGAAGGGGTCTCGACCGCGCGTGAAGCCGTCGAGCTCGCACGCCGCAACGGCGTCGAGATGCCCATCTGCGAGGCCGTCGACGCCTTGCTGCATCACGGCATGGATGCACGCAGCGCCGTTGAGCGACTCCTCGCACGCGACCCACGCCACGAATAATCACACCGCGCCGGCAAAACCTTGCTGGCGCCAGGCCTCATACACCACCACCGCGACGGCGTTCGACAGATTGACACTGCGATTGGTCGGGCGCATAGGGATGCGGATCCGAGCGTCTGGCTCGAACTGGTCAAGCAGAGCCACGGGCAGACCGCGACTTTCGGGTCCGAAGACCAGCACATCGCCTTCGCGGTAATCGACGCTGTCGTGGCGCCGCGCACCCCGTGTCGAGAGCGCAAAGAAGCGTCGACCTTGCAAGGACGCACGACAGCCTTCCCAATCCGGATGGACGGTGACGCACGTCAGATCGTGATAATCCAGCCCTGCCCGCGCCAAGTGCTTGTCCGACAGATCAAACCCCAAGGGCTCGATGAGATGAAGGCGGCTTCCGGTATTGGCGGCAAGGCGGATGATATTGCCCGTGTTGGGCGGAATCTCTGGCTGGTAGAGGACGATCTCGAACATCGAAACACATTGAGTGAGCAAAGCGCTTCACGCGCGAAGCCGGCACTGTAGCTCAGGCCGGCGCCGGCGTGCGGGCAACGACCACGTTCGTCACGCGTCGCGCACCATGCCGCTTGAGGCAGAGCGCCAGCTCATTCAGCGTGGCACCCGTCGTCATCACGTCATCGACCACCAGCACATGCCGTCCATCCAGCGCACAATCGCATCTGAAGACCCCGTGCGGACTCAAAAGACGCTCATCGCGCCCCAGCGAGGCTTGCGCCGGCGTATCCCGCACTTTGCTGATCAGCCCCAGCTCCATCGGCAAACCACACGTTTGCGCCAGTGGCCGCGCGATCTCCACCGCCTGGTTGAAGCCGCGTTCTGCCAGCCGACGTGGATGCAAAGGCATCGGCAGAACGAGATCAACATCCCCAGCCCGCGTCTGCCCAAGCGCGCGGACTTCGGCGGCGAAGAAAGTGGCGACGCTGAGCTGATGGCGGTACTTGAGCGCCTGCACCAGCCGATCGACGGGAAACGCATAATCGAACACCGCCAGCGTCGCATCGTAATGCGGCACCTCCCGCAGACACTGTCCACACGGTCCGCCGTTCAAAGCCGGCAGGGCGCAGATCGGGCAAGCGGTTGGCGGGCGGCGCGGAAGTTCAGCAAGACACGCCGCACAGATGCCGCTCTCCAACGCAGCCTCACCACAGATGAGACAATCCTGAGGCATCAGGATGTCCAGCACCCTGGCCAGCAAGCGACGCGAGTCTCGGGCGAGGTTTGACAAGGTTTCCACCAATCGCAGAACATTCGGACCTCGCCATTACAGCCGGTCACGCCAAAAATGACAATGACATTTATCGATCACGGCGACACGACCATCACTCTGTTCCGGGCGGCAATATGAGCGACGCGATCGACAGCGAGGACTTCGCCCTTGATCGCAGCCTGCTGCGCCGGCGTTTTGCTCGCGCAGCCGCGACCAGCGAGGGTGCCGATATCCTTGCGCGCGAAGTCGCACGGCGCATGGACGAACGCCTCGACTACATCCGCATCGAACCCAAACGCGTGCTCGACCTCGGTTGCGGCACAGGCGCCGACTTGGCCCGTCTGACGCAGCGCTTTCCCCAAGCCACATTGCTCGCCGCCGACTTCGCCGCGCCCATGCTGGCGCGCGCCGGTCAGCGTGTGCGGGAGGCGACACAGCCTGCCGGACTGCTTCGCCGCCTGCTCGGCAACCGGCCGGCCGCGCTGCCGCATGTCGTGGCCGATGCCACCCGCCTGCCGTTCAGGCACGCCAGCCTTGGCATGGTGTGGTCCAACCTGATGCTGCCGGCGCTGGACGATCCGCTCCCGGCGCTGAAGGAAATCCATCGCACACTGGAAGTCGACGGCTTGGTGATGTTCTCGACGCTCGGCCCCGACACGCTGCGCGAATTGCGCAGCGCCTTACCGCAAACCGCTGGCGAGCGCGTGCACCGTTTCATCGACATGCACGATCTGGGCGACGCCTTGGTCAAGGCCGGGTTTGCCGACCCCGTAATGGACATGGAGATGCTCACCTTGACTTACACCGACCTCGACGGCCTGTTACAGGACTTGCGCGCGACCGGTGCCAGCAACGCCGCCCGTAGCCGCCCACGCGGTCTTTCCGGTCGCAATGGCTGGGTGCAGGCACGTGCGGCCTACGAAGCGATGCGCCGGGACGGCCGGCTGCCCGCCACGTTCGAGATCATCCAGGGCCACGCATGGAAAGCCGCAGCCAAGACCACCGATGACGGTCGCAGCATTGTCCGTTTCCAGCCCCGCCCGCCGGCGCGCTGACCAGAACGCACCCACCACGACGCACGACCATGTCTCCCAATCCCATCTGGCTGTTCGATCTCGACAACACGCTTCACAACGCCAGCCCGCACATCTTTCCGCACATCAACCGCAGCATGACCGCCTATCTCGAACAGCACCTTGCGCTGTCGCATGAAGAGGCCAACGCGCTGCGAGTGAACTACTGGCACCGCTACGGCGCCACCTTGCTCGGCCTGATGCGCCACCACGGCACCGACCCGCAGCACTTCCTGGTCGAAACGCACCGCTTCGAACACTTGCACAAGATGATGGTGTTCGATCGCGCCCTGCGCGGCATGCTGAGCAAATTGCCCGGCCGCCGCTTCGTGTTCTCGAACGCCCCGCGCCACTATGCACGGTCGGTACTGGACGTCATGGGCGTCCGGGATCTGTTCGAAGACGTGATCGGCATCGAAGATCTGGATTACCACCCCAAACCGGGCATCCAGGGCTATCGCAAACTGCTCGCGTCGCGACGCCTCAACCCAGCGCGCTGCATCATGCTGGAAGACTCGCCGGTCAACCTGCGCACGGCCAAACGACTGGGCATGCGTACCGTGCTCGTCGGCCGCAACCTGCGCACCCCGGCTTATGTCGATGTGAAGCTGGCGTCGATCCTGGACCTGCGACGCAATCTGGGACCTCTGCTGGGTTAATCGCCCGAATACCGACGCATGAAGACGGCACCCTCGCCATAGCCCTTGGGCGGGCTGAGTGGCTGGGCAACAAAACCGAGCGCACGCCAGTAAGCAACGGCATCCGCAAGGGCCACCAATCCCAATGCGCTGTGACCAGCCCCTCGCGACCACATCCGCACGCGCTCGAACAAGCGGCCTCCCACGCCAGCCCCTCGCGCCCGCGGCGACACCGCAAGATCGTGCAGGAATCCATGGTCGGCGTTCGATGGAATGTGCGCGATCGGCGCATGCAGGCGTGGAACACCCGCAGCCCAGGGGTGGGCGAAGACATACCCCAGTCCGACGCCCTCATACTCCGCAAACCAGCAGGCTTCGGGCGCAAGTCTCAGCTTGTGCCCGAGCACCTCGGCAGACTCCTGGTAATCATCGCCGTACGCTTCGCGCTGGATGCGCACCACCGCATCGAGATCGTTCACGCGCATCATCCGCAGCAGCACCCCTGCCGACGATGCGTTCCAAACCTTCAAACTCACGCCGCCGACTTCATCCAGCGTGCAGCGTCGAGCGCGTAATACGTCAGGATGCCATCCGCCCCGGCGCGCTTGAAGGACAGCAAGGCTTCCATCGCGCACGCCTGCTCGTCGAGCCAGCCGTTGGCTGCGGCGGCTTTCAACATCGCGTATTCGCCGCTGACCTGATAGACATAGGTCGGTACCTGCAGCTCGTGCTTCACCCGGCGCACGATATCCAGGTAAGGCATGCCCGGCTTGACCATGAACATGTCCGCGCCCTCGGCAATATCGAGTGCGACCTCGCGCAAGGCCTCATCGCTATTGGCCGGATCCATCTGGTAGGTGTATTTGTTGCCCTTGCCCAGATTGCCGGCCGAGCCCACTGCGTCGCGGAACGGGCCATAAAAACTGGAGGCGTACTTGGCCGAATACGCCAGGATGCGCGTATGAATGTGACCGGTGCGATCAAGCTCGGTACGGATGCGACCGATACGCCCATCCATCATGTCCGAGGGCGCAACCACGTCCGCCCCTGCCTGCGCATGACACAGCGCCTGCTTTGCCAAGGCCTCGAGCGTTTCGTCGTTCATCACGTAGCCGCGCGGATCTTTCGGGTCGATCAGCCCATCCTGCCCGTGACTGGTGTAGGGATCCAGGGCCACATCGGTGATGACACCCAGTTCCGGGAAACGCGCCTTCAGCGCCTGCACGGTGCGCGGCACGAGACCTTCCGGATTCCACGCCTCTTCAGCGCCCTCGGTCTTACCGTCCACGTCGATCACCGGGAACAGCGCCAGTGCCGGCACGCCCAGCTTCAGCGCCTCTTCAGCGACATGCAGCAGCGTGTCGATCGACATGCGCTCGACGCCCGGCATCGAAGCCACCGCCTCGGTGCGCTGCGCGCCGTCAAGGACGAACACCGGATAGATCAGGTCGTTCGCGGTCAGCACATGTTCGCGCATCAAGCGGCGGGAAAACTCATCGCGGCGCATGCGGCGCATGCGGGTGGAAGGAAAGGCTCCGGTCGATCGCATCGGTTGGTCTCGCGTAAGGGGTTTCAAAACGCCCCCGCCCGGCATGTCAGCACAGGCCGGGGACACATGCGGTAACGCATCGTATGAGGAACTTTTGGGCCAAGCGTTCTATCTTAGCAAGCAGACGGTAGCGCACCCCCGCGCTGCTTTGTCTCCCGCTTCACCTCCCTGAGCGGGTGTCTCGCGCCAGCGAGGCATTTTTACCCCCGGCTACTCCCCTGGTCGGGGGTTTTTATTTCCGCATCAGGCACGATCGGCGCTTCAATGTCGGCGACGACGGACGGCGCCTCACCCAGCCCCAACCAGCCGGCGATGACATGCTCAGCCTCTTCGACACCGCTCTTCTTCAGGCTTGAGAACAACTGCACCGTAACCTGCGGCCCCAGTGGCGCAAGCTGGCGCCGCACATCTTGCAAGGCTGCACTGGCTGCTCCGCGCGACAGCTTGTCGCTTTTGGTCAGCAGCACGTGCATCGGTCGGCCCGAAGGCGCAAACCAGTCGATCATCTGGCGGTCGAGCGGCGTCAGCGGATGGCGCGAATCCATGATCAGCACCAGGCCGATCAGACTTTCCCGTTGGCGAAGGTAGTGCTCGATCAGCCCCTGCCACTCGCGTCGTACCTTCTCGGGCACCGCCGCGTAGCCATACCCCGGCAGGTCGACCAGCAGAGCTCCGCTATTCAGGCGGAAAAAATTGATCAGCTGGGTACGTCCAGGGGTTTTGGAGACAAAGGCAAGACGGACATGCCCGGCGAGCGTATTGATCGCACTCGACTTACCCGCATTCGAGCGTCCGGCAAAGGCGATTTCAGCGCCAGAAGGCGGCGGGAGGCCGGACGGCTTGGCAATCGATATTTCGAATTGTGCGTTGCGGAAGATGGGCATGAGGAATAAGGGCAAAAGGCTGGCCGGATGCGGTACAAAGCCCACATCGCATCGCGCAAGGCGGGTTTCCTGTTATAGAATACCGCGTTTGAAACAATCACTCACGGCTTTCCGAGGACACCATGATCAAGCGTTCCCTGCTGCTCTCGTCCCTGTTGCTTGTCGCCGGCGGCCTGCAGGCCCAGGACCAGGCTCCGGACCTCGCCAAGGCGAAACAGACCGCCGAAACGATCTGCGCTGCCTGTCACAGCGCGGACGGCAACAGCCAGCTGTCGGCCAACCCGAAGCTTGCCGGGCAGCACGAGGACTACCTCTACAAGCAGCTGCGCGAGTTCAAGGGCTGGAATGGTGCCAAACCGGTACGCGAGAACGCAGTCATGTCGGCAATGGTCGCCGGTCTTGAAGAAGCGGACATGAAGGGCTTGGCAAAGCACTTTGCGTCCTTCGAGCTGAAGCCTGAACCCGCGAAGAACCTTGAAACCATCGAACTGGGTCAGAAGATCTGGCGCGCGGGCATCGCCGCCAAGGGCGTACCTGCCTGTGCGGCCTGCCACGGCCCAGCTGGCGCCGGCCTGCCCGCCCAGTATCCGCGCCTGTCGGGTCAGTTCGCCGAATACACCGAAGCCCAGCTCAAGGCCTTCCGCGACGGTGGTCGTGAGAACGACCCGAACCGCATGATGCGCATGATCGCGCTGAAGATGACCGATGCCGAAATGAAGGCCGTTGCTGACTTCGCCGCTGGCCTGCGCTGATTCGCCAAGCCGACTGAAATGTCCCATGGAGGGGTGGAAAGTCTCCACCCCTTTTTTCATCGTCCGCGCCGCGGCAGCGCCACTGTTCCTGCCACGACCGGCACCCTGACCCACTGCCCGGGGGCCTGATGCAACGCGGCACCTCACGCGCCCTGTTCGAGCTGCTCAGCTCGATGCGCTTCGCCATCAGCCTGCTGACGATTCTGTCGATCGCCTCGGTGATCGGCACCGTCATCAAGCAGAACGAACCCTTCAACGCTTACCTGAACCAGTTCGGCCCGTTCTGGTTCCCGGTGTTCGACACGCTCGGCCTGTACTCGGTATACAACGCGCCGTGGTTTGTCGTCATTCTTGCCTTCCTGGTGCTGTCGACTTCGCTCTGCATCGTGCGCCAGACCGCACCGATGCTGCGCGAAATGCGTCACTTCCGGGAGCATGCGCGTGAAGCCTCGCTGCGCCAGTTCGGTCATCAAGCCAGCTTCGTGCCCGCACTCGAGGGCACGGCCGCAGTGGAGCGCGCGCAGGCTTATCTGGCGCACACCGGGTTTCGATATCGCGCCGACGACCGCAGCGACGGCACGCTGATCGCCGCCAAGCAGGGCAGCGCCGGCCGCCTCGGCTATTTTCTCGCCCACGGCGCCATCGTGCTGATCTGCATCGGCGGATTGCTCGATGGCGACTTGCCGCTCAAACTCCAGATGTGGATCGGCGACAAGCAGCCGACCCCCGGCAACCAGCTGATCGCCAGCATCCCGGACTCGGCGCGAATGAGTGCGTCCAACCCCAGCTTCCGCGGCAACGTATTCATCCCAGAAGGCCGCTCCGCCAATGCGGCGGTACTCGCGGTGGGCGACAACATCCTGTTGCAGGAGCTGCCCTTCAGCATCTCGCTGCAGAAATTCCACATCGACCATTACGAAAATGGCATGCCCAAGCGCTTCGCCAGCGACATCCTGGTGACGGACGACGAAACCGGCGAAAGCTTCACGCATACCATCGAAGTCAACAAGCCGCTGGAACACCGCGGCATCACGCTGTATCAATCCAGCTTCGATGATGGCGGCTCCATTCTCGAGCTCGTCGGTCACAGCTTGCTGGTGGGCGAAACCGGCAAGCTCGTCGAGCTCAAAGCCGAAGTCGGCGAATCCCGGCAACTCAAGCACCCCAAATTCAGCTACACGCTGGAACTGACCAACTTCCGCGCCTTCAACGTCGAGGACATGGGCGAAGGCGGCAATGCGACCGAAGCCGCGCGCGGCATGGCCAAGTTTCAGGAACACCTCGGCAGCGGCGCAAAGACGGCGCATGAGAAGGACCTGCGCAACATTGGTCCGAGCTACACCTTCAAGCTGCGCGACGAGGCCGGCCAGGCGCGAGAGTTCCAGAACTACATGCTGCCGATCGAGCAAGGCGGGCGCTGGTTCATGTATTCCGGCACGCGCGACGTCCAATCCGAACCCTTCCGCTACATCCGCCTGCCGCTGGATGAAGCGGGTCGCATCGACACCTGGTTCTCACTGCGCCACATGATGTTCGACCCTGGCATGCGTGCCGAACTCGCCGCGCGCTTTGCCGCGCGCAGCTTTGGCCTTGAGGCGGGGAGAGCCCCGATGCGGGACGCACTGGCACAGACCGCTGCCCATACCCTGACGCTGTTCGCCGACCGCGGCTATGAATCCGTCGGCAAGTTCCTCGAAAGCACCGTCGACGCCAAGGAGCAGGAACGCGCCGCCGACGTATTCGTGAAGATCCTGCAAGGACTTGCTTGGGAAGCCTGGGCACTGGCACGCGAACGCAACGGCCTGGCCACGCTCGAGCTGAATCAAGCTCGCGCACAATTCCTCAACGACAGCCTCGCGGCCCTTTCCGACAGCCTGTTCTACGGCGTGCCCGTGTTTCTGCAGCTGATGTCTTACGAAGAACGCCAGGCCACCGTGCTGCAGGCGACTCGCTCGCCGGGCCAGCCTTTGGTCTATCTCGGCTCGCTGCTCCTGGTGCTGGGTGTGTTCGCAATGCTCTACATCCGCGAGCGTCGCCTGTTCGTGCTGCTGAAACCGAACGAAGCTTTGGTGGCCATGTCTTCCAACCGCAAGGCGATGGATGTGGATGAAACCTTCCAGCGTCACCTCGACGGCCTGCGCGCCGCGCTTGGCAGCATCGCCCAGGACACCCCCGTCACCGTAACCGCCCCTGTCAGAGGTTCATGATGGACATCGCACAGACCCGCTCCTCCGGTTCCGCCAGCCTGCCACCCACGGCCCTGACGCCGCAGCGTCACTGGTTGCGCCAACTTGGCGTGCTCGACGGGCTCTACGCCCTTGCACTGGTCGTCGGCGCCGTATTCGCACTGCGCGAGTACGGCGATTTCATGGACGTGTACGACAAGGGCATCCTGATCCTGCACGTGCCGATCCTCGCCGCCATTGGCTGGCACTGGAAAGCCTTCCGCCCCTATCTGGTCGCCGTCACCGTGCTGTCACTGGCCGCGATCTGGCTCTATCAAGGCGACCTGACGCGGTCGGAGCAGACCTTCTTCCTCAAGTACCTGATCTCCAGCCAGACCGCGATCATGTGGATGAGCGCGCTCATCTTCATCGCTACCGGCGCCTACTGGCTCGGCTTGCTGGCACGCTCGGAATTTGGCGATCGCACCGGCACGGCGCTGACCTGGATTGCTGTCGTCATGGGCACGACCGGGCTCTTCGTGCGCTGGTACGAGTCCTATCTGGTCGGCCCCGACGTCGGCCACATCCCGATCAGCAATCTGTACGAAGTCTTCGTGCTGTTCTCGCTGATGACCGCGCTGCTGTACCTGTACTACGAATTGCGTTACGCCACGCGCAAGCTCGGTGCCTTCGTCATGCTGGTGATCTCGGCCGCGGTCGCCTTCCTGCTGTGGTACACCTTCACCCGCGGCGCCCACGAAATCCAGCCGCTGATCCCGGCGCTGCAGTCCTACTGGATGAAGGTGCACGTACCGACCAACTTCATCGGCTATGGCGCTTTCGCGCTGGCCGCAATGGTGGGCAGCGCTTATCTACTGGCTGAGCGCGGCATCCTGGCCTCGCGCCTGCCTGCGCTGCGGGTGCTGGAAGACGTGATGTACAAGTCGATCGCGATCGGCTTCGCCTTCTTCACCATCGCCACCATCCTCGGCGCGCTGTGGGCAGCCGAAGCCTGGGGCACCTACTGGCAGTGGGACCCGAAGGAGACCTGGGCGCTGATCGTATGGCTGAACTACGCCACCTGGCTGCACATGCGCCTCACCAAGGGCCTGCGCGGCGCCGTGCTGGCGTGGTGGGCCGTAGTCGGGCTGCTGGTGACGACCTTCGCCTTCATCGGCGTCAACATGTTCCTGTCCGGCCTGCATTCCTACGGCGCGCTGTAAGCGCCGGTCGCTTCAGGCCTTACGCGGACGGGACAAAATTTCCAGTTCCGCCGCGCTGAAGCCCGCCGCCCGCCGCGCCTCGAGATGTAGCGGCGGCTGCGGGCGTGGTGCGCGAAAGTCGTCGATCAGCTTCAGATAAGTCGCTTCCGGTTCGAGTCCACGCACCGCGCACTGCTGACGAAAGCAACGATCGCCGATGGCGACATGGCCGATCTCATCGCGCAGGATGATGTCCAGCACGGCAACACTCTCGGTGTCGCCGATCGCTTTCAGCTTCTTCATGATCGGCGGCGTTGCGTCCAGGCCACGCGCTTCCAGCACCCGGGGCACCAAGGCCATGCGCGCCAGCAGATCGTGCGCGGTGCGGCAAGCCATGTCCCACAGGCCATCATGGGCAGGGAAATCACCGTAGGCGAAGCCGAGCGCTTCGAGCCGCGCCACGACCAGTCCGAAGTGATACGCCTCCTCGGCGGCAACCTTGAGCCAATCGTCATGAAATTCGGCCGACTGGCTACGGAAGCGATGCACACAGTCGAGCGCAAGGTTGATCGCATTGAATTCGATATGCGCGATCGCATGCATCAAGGCGGCATGCCCCTCTCGACTGCCGGGACGGCGCCCGGTGAGTTGAGCCGGCGGCACCAACTCCGGCCGCGGCGGACGGCCAGGCTCACGCAGCGGCTCGACCACGTCGGCCGTAGCAAGCACGCCGAACTGACCCGCCAACCAGGCCTCGCGCAAGGCGAGCGTGGCGGCGCACTTGTGCTGCGGATCGCTGATCATCAGGGCGGCGAACGCCGCTTCATGGACTGAGGCTTGCATGGATGCGGAGTCTAGCAAAAGCGCGGGCCCGGCACGGACGCGCTACGCATCCACACCCTCGCGCCCGATGTGGGAAAATGATGCCGTTGCGGCCCGCCTGGGTCGCCCATCCCGGATTCACACAGATGACTCAGCCCTCCCCTGGCGGTGACGCAGGACGCAACTTCCTGAGCGTCACCGATGCACGCAGCCTGATCCTCAACGGCCTCTCGCCGGTCGACGGCTGGGAACGCGTCGCAGTGCGCGCCGCACTCGGCCGGGTACTGGCGCGCGATGTGATCGCACCTTACAACGTACCGGCGCACGACAACTCGGCGATGGACGGCTACGCCGTGCGTGCCGCGGACCTTGCCACCGATGCCGAAACCGGGCTCATGGTGGTCGGCACCGCCTTCGCCGGACGCCCCTTCTCGGGTCTCGTTGGCCCGGGTCAAGCGGTTCGCATCATGACTGGGGCGGCCATTCCACAAGGCGCCGACACCATCGTCGTGCAGGAGGTCGCCCGCCGCGAACACGATCAGGTGTTCATCCCCACGGGCCAGAAAAAGGGGCAGAACCTGCGCCATGCAGGCGAAGACCTGGCCGAGGGCAGCGTGGCACTGGCCGCGGGAACCCGCTGGGGCCCAGCCGAACTTGGCTTGATCGCTTCGCTGGGCATCGCCGAGGTCGTCGTTCAGCGCCGATTGCGCGTCGCCTTCTTCTCCACCGGCGACGAGATCGCCTCGATCGGCCGGCCGCTGGCGCCGGGCGAAGTCTATGACAGCAACCGCTACACCCTCTTCGGCGCACTGTCGCGCCTGGGCTGCGACCTGCTCGACATGGGCGTCGTGCCCGACGAACCGGCCGCACTCGAAGCCGCCTTCCGCGACGCCTCGCTGGCAGCCGACGTCATCATCACCAGCGGCGGCGTCTCGGTTGGCGAAGCCGACTTCATCCGCGAAATGATGACGCGGATGGGCGAAGTGTCCTTCTGGAAACTTGCAATCAAACCCGGCCGTCCGATGGCATTCGGTCGCATCGGCAACGCAACGCTGTTCGGCCTGCCCGGTAATCCGGTCGCCGTCATGGTGACCTTCTATCAGTTCGTGCAGGACGCGCTGCTGACACTGATGGGCGTGACGCCACTGCCACCCGCCGAGCACTTCGCAGTGCGCGCCGACTTCGCGATGCGCAAGCAACCCGGCCGCGTCGAGTACTTGCGTGGTCGCCTGCAGCGCGACGGCGCCGAACTGAGCGTCGCCATGGCGGGCGCCCAGGGTTCGGGCGTGCTGCGCTCGATGTCCGAAGCCGACTGTTTCATCGTGCTGCCGGAAGATTGCACCGCCGTGCAGCCCGGCGACACCGTTTCCGTACAACCTTTCAATGGCCTGGTGTGAACGCCAGGAAAGACCTATGACCCAGGACGAACTCAAGAAAGCTGCCGCCCTCGCAGCCCTCGACGACATTGCAGACGGCAGTATCGTCGGCGTCGGCACCGGCTCGACGGTCAACCACTTCATCGACGGCCTTGCCGGCATGCGCGACCGCATCCGCGGTGCGGTGTCCAGTTCCGAAGCCAGTTCGAAGCGGCTTGCCGCCCACGGCATCGAAGTGTTCGATCTCAACGACATCGACAGCATCCCGACGTACGTCGATGGCGCCGATGAGATCGACGGCAGCTTCGCGATGATCAAGGGCGGCGGCGGCGCACTGACGCGCGAGAAGATCGTCGCGGCGGTGTCGAAGCGCTTCATCTGCATTTGCGATGCGAGCAAACGCGTGCTGACGCTGGGCCGCTTTCCGTTGCCGGTCGAAGTCATTCCGATGGCGCGCAGCCATGTCGCACGCGAACTCGCTCGTCTCGGCGGCGAACCGCGCCTGCGCGAAGGCTTCGTCACCGACAACGGCAACCTGATCCTCGACGTGCATGGCTTGGCGATCAGCGATCCTGTCGGCACCGAGACACGCATCAACCAGATCGTCGGTGTTGTCACCAACGGTCTCTTCGCAGAGCGTGGCGCAGACGTGCTGCTCCTGGCCAGCAGCCAGGGTGTGGAGCGACTACAGCGCCCCTGACCGGGCCGCGCAGAGGTTTCAGCAACGTGACTTGCAACAAAAACTTAACTTTTCGCTGCTAGGCTCTCGGCTTCCCTCGAAAGGATCATGGCGAAGATGACGGAACATACCTACAAGCAGTTCAACGTCGAACTGGAAGAAGTCCGCAGCGGAGTGCTGAAGATGGGCGGGCTGGTCGAGGCGCAGCTGACGAACGCGCTCGAGGGCCTGCGTACCGGAAATATCGCCCTGCTCGATCAGGTCATCGAAGGCGACCAGCGCGTCAACCTGATGCAGATGGAACTCGACAACGAGTGCAACCACATCATCGCCAAGCGTCAACCCGCTGCGATCGACCTGCGCCTGGTCATGACGGTGATCAAGTCGGTCAGCGATCTCGAGCGCATCGGCGATGAAGTGAAAAAAATCGCCAAATCGGCCAAACGCCAGCATTCGGGTGAAACCGGCCTCAGCCCGCGCATCGACTTGGCCCCGGCCGCGCAACTGGCGATTTCGATGCTGCATGCATCGCTCGATGCCTTCGCACGTGCCGATGCCAGCGTTGCACCGCGGATCAAGAGCCAGGACGAAGAAGTCGATGCCAGCTTCAAGGCGATCATGCGTCAGCTGATCACCTACATGATGGAAGACCCGCGCACGATCTCCAACAGCCTGGAACTGCTGTTCACGGCGAAGGCGATCGAGCGCATCGGCGACCATGCGACCAACATCGCTGAATACGTCGTGTTCCTGGCCGAAGGCGAAGACGTGCGCTTTGCCAAATCACAGGCCAAGCTGGCGGACAAGGGCTGAACGGCGAACACGCTCGCTGTTAGCCAAAAAAAGGGAAGGGAGGCCGCAACAGCCTCCCTTCCCTTTTTGCATGAAAGCCTGCAGGGCCGAGGCCCTGACCGCAGGTTCAGCTTACTGCGCAGGCGGCACGTAACCGCTGACCTGATCAGCACCGCCTTCGAAGAAGTGCTTCTCCATCTGCTCCGCCAGGTACTTGCGCGCACGCGCGTCCATCAGGTTCAGACGATTTTCGTTGATCAGCATGGTCTGGTATTTGACCCACTGCTGCCACGCTTCCTTCGACACGTTGTCGAAAATGCGCTTACCCAGCGCGCCCGGCACCGGAGGAAGATCCATACCTTCCGCCTCGCGGCCGAGTTTCACGCAATTAACCATGCGAGCCATGTTCAATCCTCTCTGCTATCGGGTTCATCGGAGCTCGAAAGCCGCATTCTAGCGGATTCACGCCGCAGCCTCGCCGGCGACATCCCGTCGTGATGGCCTTTACAAGGCTTTCACGAACACCTTGGAGCGGCGCTGGAAGTTGTAGAGCTCACGTTTCTGGCGCGGCAGCGCCTCGGGACCGATCTCGCTGAACCCGCGCTCACGGAACCAGTGGGCCGTGCGCGTCGTCAGCACGAACAGACGCTCGAGCCGCTGCACCCGCGCACGACGCTCGATGCGCTTCAACAGTTGGTCGCCCAGACCGGCGCGGCGATATTCCGGCGTCACCGCCAGGCAGGCGAGTTCGGCGGCGTTCTCTTCAGAGAACGGATACAGGGCCGCGCAGCCGACCAGCACGCCATCGTGCTCCACCACGGTGAAGCGCTCGATTTCCTGCTCGAGCAGCTCGCGCCCACGACGCACCAAGGTGCCATCCGCCTCCATCGGCGAGATGAGCGCGACGAGCGCCGCGACATCGTCGATCGTCGCCTCGCGCAGGCGGAACAAGGTCTCCCGCGACACCACAGTACCCACCCCGGCATGGGTAAAGAACTCCAGTAGCAGGCCACCGTCCTTGTCGCGGTCGATCAGATGGCAGCGCGCCACGCCGCGGCGTACCGCACGGATGGCGCACGGCAGGTAAAGGTGCAAGTCTTCCGTCAAACCTTCGCCGGTCTCGAGTTTGGACTGCGCTTCATCGGCCGTCACCGACTCGACGAGTTCGCCCTCGGCGTCGAGCAGGCCGGGCGCATCACACAGATAGATGAGCTTTTCTGCCTTCAGCGCGACGGCAACCGCCTCCGCCACCTCTTCCATCGCCAGGTTGAAGATCTCGCCCGCCGGCGACACTCCGAGCGGCGTAATCAGCACCACGTTCTGCTGATCGAGGTCGGCGTTGATCTCCTCGGCGATGATCTTGCGCACCGCGCCGGTGTATTGATAATCGACGCCATCGACCACGCCGACCGGGCGTGCAGTGATGAAGTTGCCCCCGGTCACGCGCATGTAGCTGCCAGCCATCGGCGTGTTCGGCAGGCCTTGCGACAACAGCGCCTCGACTTCGAAGCGCGTCACCGCCATCGCCGACTTAACACATTCCAGCGCCTCCGCATCGGTCACACGCAAGCCGTGATGAAAGCGCGGCTCCAGGCCGCGGCGCGCCAGTTCGACATCGATCTGCGGTCGCGCCCCATGCACCAGCACCAGGCGAATGCCCAGTGCCGCGAGCAGGTTCCAGTCGTAGGCCAGACTCTGCGCCCGCTCGCCCGCGGCGACTTCGCCGCCGAAACCGACCACGAAGGTTTTACCGCGAAAGGCGTGGATGTAGGGCGCGGCACCGCGCACCCAGGCCACGAACTGGGAAGTCGGGTCTTCGGACACCGGCGCAGCCGGCACTGCAGGAGTCGATTCAGCGTTCACGCATTCACCGCATCAGAAGCTGGCCGGATGAGGTGACACCACCCGGTCAGCAGAAGTTTGAATGCCGGAATTCTAACGGATGCACCTGCGCTGCGCTGCAGCACTGTCACAGCCGTAATCGCCATCAGCCCAGCACCGCTTCAAGGCGTTCGCAGATCGTGCGCAGCACCTTGATGCGCGCATAGTGCTTGTCGTCGGCCTCGACCAGCGTCCAGGGCGAGGCGCCCGTGCTGGTGCGATCGACCATGTCGCACACCGCGCGCGTGTACTCGTCCCATTTGTCGCGATTGCGCCAGTCCTCGGGCGTGATCTTGAAGCGCTTGTGGGGTTCGGCCTCGCGCTCCTTGAAGCGTGCGAGTTGCTCATCCTTGCTGATGGCCAGCCAGAATTTGAGCACCACGGCGCCCGCTGCGGTGAGCTGATCCTCGAAATCATTGATTTCGGCGTAGGCACGCATCCAGTCGGCCTCGGAGCAAAAACCCTCGACGCGCTCGACCAGCACCCGCCCATACCAGGAACGATCGAAGATGATGATCTTGCCGCGCGGAGGCAAATGGCGCCAAAAACGCCACAGGTAGGGCTGAACCCGCTCTTCCTCGGTCGGTGCGGCAATCGGCACGATGCGGTACTGGCGAATGTCCAGCGCCGCGGCGATACGGCGGATGGCGCCGCCTTTGCCCGCCGCATCCATGCCCTCGAACACGAGCACCAGCGCATGCTTGCGAAACGCCGCTTCACGCGTCAACAACGCCAGCCGGCCCTGCAGCAGCTCCAGTTCGCGCTCGTATTCCTTGCGCCCCATGTCCTGCCGTACCAGTGCGTCGATCACGTTGGTACTGTCGATCCGCGGCGGCAACGGTGCAGCGGAAAGGCGCGTTTTCCAATGCTGCGATGCCGCGTCGAGCCGGTGGCGCAGGGCCGACAGCAGCGTACGTGCGACGAACAGGGCGCGATAATTGGGGTCCGACCCATCGACGATCAGCCACGGCGCCTCGGCCGAACTGGTGGTGCGCAACACGTGACCAGCGACATCCCGATAGCGATCGTAGAGCTCGTAGAAGCGCCAGTCGCGCTCGGTGACCCGCCAGCGTGTGCGCTCGTCTTTTTCCAGATCCTTCAACCGCTTCTTTTGCGCTGCTTTGGACAGATGGAACCAGAACTTGACCAGCAGCACGCCTTCGTGCGCGAGCATCGCCTCGAAACGGCGGATTTCGTCCAGGCGCTGGTCGAGTTCGGGACGCTTGCACACGCGGTCCACCCGGTCGCGAATCGGCTGGGTGTACCAGTTATTGAACAGCACACCGATCTTGCCGTGCGGCGGCAAAGCACGCCAGAAGCGCCACATGAAGGGGTGTTCGGACTCCTCCGGCGTGGGTGTGTCAAACGCCCACGCCTGGATGTGGCGTGGGTCCATCCATTCGTTGAGCAGATTGACGGTCTCGCCCTTGCCCGCGCCATCGACGCCATTGATCAGGACGACGACGGAGAATTGCTTGAGCTGCAGCAGATCGAATTGCGCGTCCAGCAATTCGGCGCGCAGACGTGGCACCAGCGCCGCGAATTCCTTGTCGCTGGTCTTGTGACCGAGTTCAGCCGATTCAAACATCAGCATTCGCCCCTTGAAAGTCGCCCCAGCGCGCTTGCAGCACAGCCAGCGCGGCCAAGCCTGCGGTTTCGGTGCGCAGCACACGCGGCCCTAATGTGATACGCCGACACCCCGCGGCATCGCAGGCGGCCAGCTCGGCCTCGGTCCACCCGCCCTCCGGCCCCACCAGCACATGGATCGGCTGTGCAGGGCGCTCCGCCGCTGCAAAGCCGCTGCCACCACCCGGCGCAAGCACGTAACAGACCTCACCACGGTTCGCGGCCAGCCATTGAGCAAGCCCCTGCAACATTCGGACTTCGGGAATGCGATTGCGCCCGCTTTGCTCGCAGGCAGCCACCGCCACCTGACGCCAGTGTGCAACGCGCTTATCCGCACGCTCACCGGTCAAGCGTAGCACCGAGCGTTCGGCCTGCACCGGCTGAATCGCGCTGACACCCAGTTCAACGGCCTTCTGAACCACCCAGTCCATCTTGTCGCTGGAAGCCAGTGCCTGCACCAGCACCACCTGCAAGGGCGATTCGCGGTCCAGCGCACGACGTTCGCCCAACCAGGCAAAACCCGCCTTGCCGCGCACAATGAGCCGCGCATCGACCTCGCCGCCTTCGCCATCGAACAGGATCACCGACTCGCCATCACGCAAACGCAGCACGCGCAGGGCATGGTGGGCAAGCTCATCGGGCAGCGCAACTTCGCCGCTGTCGGGCAAACGCCCCGGGAAATGAAAACGTGAAATCATCGTAAGATTATAGGCCTCGCTGTCAGCCTCCCCGCAGTCTGCCTAGTTGGAGGCTGCCTTACACCGCGCCGTCGACCGGCCAGGAGCCCTGCATGCCCACCGCCGCCCAACGCCTCGCCCGCGCCCGCGCCCTCGAATCGATGGTGCGTGACATCGCCCGTGAAGAGATTCTGCCCCGCTACCTGAAATCGGCACGCAATCGCAAGCCCGATGGCTCGCTGTTCACCGAGGCCGATCTCGCATCGCAGCGACGTTTCAGCGAAGCCTTGCCGCAGTTTTTGTCTGGCGCGGTACTGGGCGAGGAGATGACCGCCACCGAGCAGGCCCACCTATGGAACGAAGGCGCCCGTGGCCTGTGGTGCATCGACCCGATCGACGGCACCACCAACTTCGCCAACGGCATTCCGTTGTTCGCCGTGTCGATCGCCTACCTGATCGACCATGAGCCGGTGCTGGGCGTGGTGTACAACCCGATCACCGACGAATCCTTCTATGCCGCGCGCGGTGCCGGCGCCTACCTGAACGGCACTGAACTACCCTTGCGCCAAGGCGCGGCCAGCCTGCGTGACGCGGTGGCGGGCGTTGACTTCAAACGCATCAGCCATCACCTGGGTGACGAGCTGGCGGTGCGTCCGCCCTACTACTCGCAACGCAACTTCGGCTCCAGTGCGCTGGAATGGTGCTTTGTCGCGGCAGGCCGACTGGACGTCTACCTGCATGGTGGCCAGATGTTGTGGGACTACGCCGCGGGGCGGCTGATTCTCGCCGAAGCGGGCGGCATTGCCGAAGCGTTGGGGGGCGGTTCGCTGATGTCCGGCCCGGCGGTCAAGCGCGGCGTGATCGCGGCCGTCAACCCGGGTCTGTTTGCCGAGTGGTCCGCGTGGGTCAAAGGCCGATCCTGACGAGTCACGCGCTGCGTCTGAACACACATCAACATCCCACCTCTTTTTTGCTGCATCGCAATATACTGCGTTTGTGGCGCTTTTTCGTGCCGCGCGGAGCGCACCATGTCCTTGAAACACCCCATCATCGCAGTCACCGGCTCATCCGGCGCGGGTACGACCACGGTCAAGCACACCTTCGAAGCCATCTTTCATCGCGAACACGTCAATGCAGCGGTCGTCGAAGGCGACAGCTTTCACCGCTATACCCGCGCAGAGATGAAAGCCCTGATCGAAGAGGCAGAACGTCTCGGTCAGCGCGGTATCAGCCATTTCGGCCCCGAGGCCAACCTCTTCGCCGAGCTTGAAAGCCTGTTCCGTGCCTACGGCGAAGCGGCAACCGGTCGCCGCCGGCACTACATCCACAACGAAGCGCAATCGATGCGCTGGAACCTGCCGATGGGCACCTTCACCGAGTGGGAAGACCTGCCGGTAGGGACTGACTGCCTGTTCTACGAAGGCCTGCACGGCGCGGTCGTCACGGACAGCGTGGATGTATCGCGCCATGTGGACCTGCTGATCGGCGTCGTGCCGACGATCAACCTCGAATGGATCCAGAAGCTCCACCGCGACACCAAGATCCGCGGCTATTCGCCCGAGGCCGTGCAAGACACCATCCTGCGCCGCATGCACGACTACGTGCATTACATCGTGCCGCAGTTCGCCCGCACCCACATCAACTTCCAGCGCGTGCCGGTGGTCGACACCTCGAATCCGTTCATCGCCCGCGACGTTCCCACCCAGGACGAGTCGATGGTGGTGATCCGTTTCAAGGATCCCCGCGGCGTCGACTTCCCCTACCTGCTGCGCATGATCCACGACGCGTTCATGAGCCGTGCCAACACCATCGTGATCCCGGGGGGCAAGCTCGACCTGGCGATGCAGTTGATCCTGACGCCGCTCATCTGGAAGCTGATGGAAAGACGCCGCCAGTGGGTGTGAGGATGCGGCATCGCAACATTGGCATCGCAGGGAGCTTTTAAGGGATAATTGCGGCCTTTCTAATGTTGGCCTCCGGCCCGAGAACAGCATGCAGTCGACCCGCAACGTCAAGCCCCCGGTCTTCAACCCCATCACCGGCGCCATCCGCGCCCTGGCGATGGACGCCGTGCAACAGGCCAACTCCGGCCACCCGGGCGCGCCGATGGGCATGGCCGAGATCGCCGAGGTGCTGTGGCGTCACCACCTGCGCCACAACCCGGCCAACCCGAAGTGGGCCGACCGCGACCGCTTCGTACTGTCCAACGGCCATGGTTCGATGCTGATCTACGCACTGCTGCACCTCACCGGCTACGACTTGCCGATCGAGGAGCTGAAGCGTTTCCGCCAGCTGCACAGCAAGACCCCGGGCCACCCCGAATACGGCTACGCGCCAGGCATCGAGACCACCACCGGCCCGCTCGGCCAGGGCATCACCAACGCCGTCGGCATGGCGCTGGCCGAAAAGATCCTCGCCGCAGAGTTCAACCGCCCTGGCCATGAGGTGGTCAACCACAACACCTATGTGTTCCTGGGCGACGGCTGCCTGATGGAAGGCATCTCGCACGAAGCCTGCTCGCTCGCCGGCACCTGGGGCCTGGGCAAGCTCGTCGCCTTCTACGACGACAACAACATCTCCATCGACGGCCACGTCGAGGGCTGGTTCACCGACGACACCCCCAAGCGCTTCGAAGCTTACGGCTGGCAGGTCATCCGCGACGTGCAGGGCCACGACCCGGTCGCCATCGAAGCCGCCATCCAGCAAGCCAAGGCCAACACTGCCCAGCCCACGCTGATCTGCTGCAAGACCATCATCGGTGCCGGTGCCCCCAACAAGCAGGACAGCCATGACGTGCACGGCGCCCCGCTCGGCGCTGCCGAGATCGAGGCCGCGCGCGCCCACATTGGCTGGACCCATGCCCCCTTCGAGATCCCGGCCGACGTTTATGCCGCATGGGACGCCCGCACCAAGGGTGCCTCACTCGAGGCGCAGTGGAACGCCACCTTCGCCGCCTACCGCGCCGCCCACCCTGAACTCGCCGCCGAGTTCGAGCGTCGCATGGCCGGCGATCTGCCCGCCGACTGGGACGCCCACGTCGATGCAGTGCTCGCCAAGGTCACCGACAAGGCCGAGACCATCGCCACCCGCAAGGCCAGCCAGAACAGCATCGAAGCCTACGCACCCAAGCTGCCCGAGCTGCTCGGCGGCTCGGCCGACCTCGCCGGCTCCAACCTCACGCTGTGGTCGGGCGCCAAGGGCGTCAGCAAGACCAGCGGCGGCAACTATGTGTATTACGGCGTGCGCGAGTTCGGCATGGCCGCGATCGCCAACGGTGTCAGCCTGCACGGCGGCCTGATCCCCTACACCGCCACCTTTCTGATGTTCAGCGAGTACGCGCGCAACGCCCTGCGCATGGCCGCGCTGATGAAGGTGCGCCAGATCTTCGTGTTCACGCACGACTCGATCGGCCTCGGCGAGGACGGCCCCACCCACCAGCCGGTGGAGCAGACCGCCACGCTGCGCCTGATCCCCAACATGGACGTGTGGCGCCCCTGCGACACCACCGAGTCGGCCGTAGCCTGGGCCAGCGCGATCGAGCGCAACAATGGCCCGACCAGCATGTGCTTCTCGCGCCAGAACCTGCCCTTCCAGACGCGCAGCGCCGAGCAGGTGGCTGCCATCCGCAGGGGTGGCTATGTGCTTTCCGAGGCCGAAGGTGGCAAGCCCCAGGCGGTCATCCTCGCCACCGGCTCGGAGGTCGCACTCGCCATCGCCGCGCAAAAGACGCTGGCCGAGCAAGGCGTCGCCGTGCGTGTGGTGTCCATGCCCTCGAACAACGTCTTCGACCGTCAGGACGCCGCCTGGAAGGCGAGCGTGCTGCCCGCCGGCCTGCCGCGCGTTGCGGTCGAGGCGGGCACGACCGACGGCTGGTACAAGTACGTCGGGCTGGAAGGCCGCGTGATCGGCATCGACCGCTTCGGCGAGTCGGCGCCCGCAGGCGAGCTGTTCAAGTATTTCGGCATCACCGCGGACGCGGTGGTGCAGGCAGTGAAATCGGTGCTCTGACGACAGGCTGAGGCGGGAGCGGCTCCGGAAGCGGACCGCTCCCGTTTCACATGAAGGCGCCGCCCGACACCGGCCGGCAGGGCATCAGCAAACACAAACACCCGGTTTTCCACCGTTATTTCAGGGAGAAGCAAGGATGAGCATCAAGGTCGCCATCAACGGTTTCGGTCGTATCGGTCGCTGCACGCTGCGCGCCATCTACGAGCAGGGCCTGCAGAACGAGTTCGAAGTGGTCGCCATCAACGCCTCCGGCGACCTGGCCACCAACGCCCACCTGCTCAAGTACGACACCACCCACGGCCGCTTCGCCACCTCGGTCGAGACCGAGGGCGAGGACTGCATCATCATCGACGGCAAGAAGATCCCCTTCTACTCCACCAAGGACCCTAAGGGCGTCAACTGGGGCAGCCACGGCGTGGACGTGCTGCTCGAGTGCACCGGCGCCTACACCACCAAGGCCAAGGCCCAGGCCCTGCTCGACATGGGTGCCAAGCGCGTGCTGATCTCCGCCCCCGGCGGCGACGACGTGGACACCACCATCGTCATGGGTGTGAACGAGGAAGTGCTGCGCGGCGACATGACTGTCGTCTCCAACGCCTCCTGCACCACCAACTGCCTGGCCCCGGTCGCCAAGATCCTGGCCGACAGTGTCGGCATCAAGCAGGGCCTGATGACCACCATCCACGCCTACACCAACGACCAGGTCACCGTGGACGTGCGCCACAAGGACCTGCGCCGCGCCCGCGCCGCCGCTGCAAACATCATCCCGACCAAGACCGGGGCCGCGAAGGCCGTCGGCCTGGTGCTGCCGCAGCTCGTCGGCAAGGTGGATGGCTTCGCGCTGCGCGTGCCGACCATCAACGTCTCGCTGGTCGACCTCACCTTCACCGCCGAGCGCGCCACCACCAAGGAAGAGATCAACGAACTGATGACCGCCGCGGCCAACGGCCCGCTGAAGGGAATCCTCGCGGTCAATACCGAGCCGCTGGTGTCGTCGGACTTCAACCACACCACCGTGTCGTCCACCTTCGACGCCACCCAGACCCGCGTCATCAAGGGCGAGGACGGCTCGGTGCTGGTCAAGGTGCTAGCCTGGTACGACAACGAGTGGGGCTATTCCTGCCGCATGCTCGACGCCGCCCGCGCCTTCGTCAACGCCAAGTAAGCGCCCGCTCAGTCAATCCAACGCCCTGCCCTGCAGGGCGTTTTCACGAGACCGAACCGATCATGCAAGTCAAGAAACTCGCCGAACTCGACGTCAGCGGCAAGAAGGTCTTCATCCGCGCCGACCTCAACGTGCCGCAGGACGACGCCGGCAACATCACCGAGGACACCCGCATCCGCGCCTCTCTGCCTTCGATCCAGTATTGTCTGGACAAGGGTGCGGCCGTGATGGTGACCTCCCACCTCGGCCGCCCGACCGAAGGCACGGTCGGCCCCGACGACACCCTGGCGCCAGTCGCCGTGCGCATGGGCCAGCTGTTGCACCGTCCGGTCCGCCTGATCGCCGACTGGGTCGACGGCGGCTTCGAGGTCAAGCCGGGCGAAGTCGTCCTGCTCGAGAACTGCCGCTGCAACAAGGGCGAAAAGAAGAACAACGAAGACCTGTCGAAGAAGATGGCAGCCCTGTGCGACGTCTATGTCAACGATGCCTTCGGCACCGCCCACCGCGCTGAAGCCACCACCCACGGCATCGCCCGCTTCGCACCGGTGGCCTGTGCCGGCATGCTGATGGGCGCCGAAATCGACGCGCTGTCCAAAGCCTTGCACGAACCGAAGCGCCCGCTGGTCGCCATCGTCGGCGGCTCCAAGGTGTCGTCCAAGCTCACCATCCTGAAGTCGCTGGCGGACAAGGTCGATCAACTGATCGTCGGCGGCGGCATCGCCAACACCTTCCTGCTCGCCTCGGGCAAGCGCATCGGTGAATCGCTGGCCGAGCCTGAGCTGGTCAAGGAAGCCCAGGCCATCATCGACATGATGAAGGCGCGCGGCGCTGAAGTGCCGCTGCCGGTGGACGTCGTGGTCGCCGACGAAGTGTCGGCCCTGGCACGCGCCAACCGCATCTCGGTGGACGAAGTCGGCCCGCACGACCGCATCCTCGACGTTGGCCCGAAAACGGCGGCCAAGCTGTCGGAGATCATCGCCAACGCCGGGACCATCGTCTGGAACGGCCCGGTCGGGGTGTTCGAACTGCCGCAATTTGCCGGCGGCACCAAGATGATGGCCTCGGCCATCGCCCACTCAGAAGCCTTCTCGATCGCCGGCGGCGGTGACACCCTGGCGGCCATCGCCAAGTTCCACATCGCCGAGGACGTGGGCTATATCTCGACCGGCGGCGGCGCCTTCCTCGAGTTCCTCGAAGGCAAGACCCTGCCAGCGATCGCAGCGCTGGAAGAACGCTTCTCGAGCTGATCGGGGCAGATTCCGGTCATCCCTTGTTCGACAGGCCACCCTTGCGGTGGCCTGTCTCTTTTCGGGCACGGGCAATCCGCCGGCTCAGTGGAGCGAGTAAATCTCCAGATCGGTCTTGCGCCGCCCAAGGCGCAGCCGACGATCCGGCGACACGTCGGCAACTGGACGGCCCAAATGAGGTACATGAGGGCTCCGGCGCATATGGTAGCGGCGATCCTCGAAGTGCCGATAAACGCACTCGCAGCTCCCTTGGCTGCAACCCGCCAGCGGCAACTGTGGCGCCTCCGAGGCAAGAAAGCGCACGCCGTCGAGCCGACGCGATGCCTCACATCCACCGCCGCGCGCCTCGACGACCACGCAGTGAAACGAATGACGCTGAGGCCCCACTGACCGCGCAGCCGACTCGACTGAGCGCAGCGACATTCTCCAGCCACTCAAGATCAACGCGAGTGCCAGAATGGCGAGGACGAGCGTCAATTCCATGAATAAAACGTCCGGACAATTTTTTTCAGTCTAGTCGACGCTTCTCCAAACTCCATGTGCGGAGAGCCAAGACCCGTTTTCGTGTGGGCGGATTAGAATGCGCAACGACTCGCCTCCGCCGCGCGCACGCCGCGGATTGAAGAGGCATGCGCCATCATCCAGGAGACCTCATGTCGCGCCACACCAAGATCGTCGCCACTCTCGGCCCCGCATCCTCTGACCCGCAGGTTCTCGAACGCATGGTGCACGCCGGTGTCGATGTCGTACGCATGAACTTCTCCCACGGCAAGGCCGAAGACCACATCGCCCGCGCCAACGCGATTCGTGACGCGTCGGCCCTGGTCGGTCGCCCGGTGGGCATCCTGGCCGACTTGCAAGGGCCGAAGATCCGCATCGGCAAGTTCGCCGAGGGCCGCATCACGCTGGAGCGCGACGCCAGCTTCATCCTCGACGCCCGCTGCGACATCGGCAACGCACAGCGCGTGGGCCTCGACTACAAGGATCTGCCCAAGGACGTGAAGCCCGGCGACGTGCTGCTGCTCGACGACGGTCGGCTCAAGTTGGTCGTCCAGCGCGTCACCGGCCACGAAATTCACACCACGGTGAAGGTGGGCGGCGAGCTGTCCAACAACAAGGGCATCAACCGCCAGGGTGGTGGCCTGACCGCGCCGGCGCTGACCGCAAAGGACATGGACGACATCCGCACTGCCGCGCAGATCGGCGTCGATTTCGTCGCCGTGTCCTTCCCCAAGAGTGCGGCCGACATGTACATGGCGCGCCAGCTGATGCGCGCCGCCGGTGGCGGTGACGCGCTGCTGATCGCCAAGATCGAGCGCACCGAAGCCGTCGCCAACCTCGAGGAAATCCTCGATGCCTCCGACGGCATCATGGTGGCGCGCGGCGACCTGGCGGTCGAAGTCGGCGACGCTGCCGTGCCCGCACTGCAAAAGAAGATGCTGCGCGCCGCACGCGACCGCAACAAGCTCACCATCACCGCCACGCAGATGATGGAGTCGATGATCACCAGTCCGGTGCCCACCCGCGCCGAAGTGTCGGACGTCGCGAACGCGGTGCTCGACGGCACCGACGCGGTGATGCTGTCGGCAGAGACGGCCTCCGGCAAGTTCCCGGTCGAAGTCGTCGAGGCGATGAGCCGCGTCTGCCTCGAAGCCGAAAAGTCCAACGAGGTCACGCTCGACCGCGAGGTGCTGAACCGCGTGTTCACCCGCATCGACCAGTCGATCGCCATGGCGGCGATGTGGACCGCCTACCACCTCAACGTCAAGGCCATCGCCTCGCTGACCCAGACCGGTTCGACCGCGTTGTGGATGAGCCGCCTGAACTGCGGCGTGCCGATCTATGCCCTCACCCCGGAGATCGGCGCCCGCAACCAGATGACGCTGTACCGCGAGGTCCATCCACTGCTGATGAGCCAAACCCATCAGGACCGCGACGTGTTGCTGTGGGAAGCCGAGCAGATCCTGCTCGACCAGGGCGTCGTCGAATACGGCGATCTGATCGTGCTGACGATCGGTGAACCGATCGGCGCCTCGGGCGGCACCAACACGCTCAAGATCGTGCGCGTCGGCGACCATCAGGCGCCGAATTCGGACATCTGAACGTCGGCGGCGATCACCGTGACGTCCGGCGTACACGCCAGGTCAAAGTCGTTTGTGTCAAACCGTGCGCGGGCATTCCGGCTGCCTCGCGCCCGGGCTAGAATTTCGCTTTATTCCCCTTCATCGCATCGCCGGTCAGTCCGGCACCTCGGAGAGTTCTCATGCCCCTCGTTTCCATGCGCCAGCTGCTCGACCACGCTGCCGAACACAGCTATGGCCTGCCCGCGTTCAACGTGAACAACCTCGAACAGGTCCAGGCCATCATGGAAGCAGCCGCCGAATGCGACAGCCCGGTGATCATGCAGGCCTCGGCCGGCGCGCGTAAGTACGCGGGCGAAGCCTTCCTGCGCCACCTGATCGACGCTGCCGTCGAAGCCTATCCGAACATCCCGATCGTCATGCACCAGGACCACGGCCAGAGCCCGGCGATCTGCATGGGCGCGATCCGCTCGGGCTTTTCCAGCGTGATGATGGACGGCTCGCTGCTGGAAGACGGCAAGACGCCCTCCTCCTACGAATACAACGTCGCCGTCACCCGTGAAGTGGTGAAGTTCTCGCACGCCATCGGCGTCAGCGTCGAGGGCGAGCTCGGCTGCCTTGGCTCGCTCGAGACCGGCCAGGCCGGCGAGGAAGACGGCGTGGGCGCCGAAGGCACGCTCGACCACAGCCAGATGCTGACCGATCCCGACCAAGCCGCCGACTTCGTCAAGCAGACCGACTGCGACGCACTCGCCATTGCCATCGGCACCAGCCACGGCGCCTACAAGTTCAGCCGCAAACCCACCGGCGACATCCTCGCCATCGAACGCATCAAGCAGATCCACGCCCGCATTCCCAACACCCACCTGGTGATGCACGGCTCGTCGTCGGTGCCGCAAGAGCTGCTCGAGATCATCCGCCAGTACGGCGGCGACATGAAGGAAACCTACGGCGTGCCGGTCGAGGAGATCGTTCAGGGCATCAAGTACGGCGTGCGCAAGATCAACATCGACACCGACATCCGCCTGGCGATGACCGGCGCGGTGCGCAAGTTCCTGGTCGAGAACCCGTCCAAATTCGACCCGCGCGAATTCAACAAACCCGCCCGTGAAGCCGCCAAGCTGGTGTGCAAGGCCCGCTTCGAAGCCTTCGGCTGCGCCGGCATGGCCTCGAAGATCAAATCGGTGTCGCTGGAGAAGATGGCTGCACGCTACAAGGTGGGTGAGCTGACACAGATCGTGCGCTGAGTCGTCGCCCCCCAAACCGTTCGAAACGCGCCCACGTGGCGCGTTTTCTTTGCGCGGGCTTCAGCGCTCCATTGCCCGCATCCGTGCCGCACCCTCGGTCTGCAGAAACTCCAGCAGTGCATCGAGTGCGGGCGTCATCGGCCGGTCGGTACGGGAAATCACGTTCCACTCGCGTATGACCGGTGTGTCGGCCACGTCGAGCCGCACCAGACGCCCGCTTTCCACTTCCATCGCAAAGGTGTGGTGTGACAGGAACGCGATGCCCATGCCGGCCATCACCGCCTGCTTCAGCGTCTCGTTGCTGCCAAGTTCGTCGGCAGCCAGCGGCTTGACGCCGTGCGCGCGCAGAAAGCGCTCGAGGTTGTCGCGCGTGCCCGAGCCCTGCTCGCGTAACAACAGGCGTTCCTCGGTCAACGCAGCGAGCGGAATGCGCTTGCGCCCGGCCAGGTGGTGATCCGGCCGCGCGACGAAGGACAGCCGATGCGGCGCGAAGGGGATGCGGCGCAGGTCCAGCCCACGCGGCGGCTGGCCCATGATGGCGACATCACAGCGCTGCTCCTGCAGCAGCGCCCGCACATGCTCGCGGTTGGCGACCGTCAGCCGGAAGCTGATATCGGGGAAGCGGCGGCCGAACTCGGCGAGCAGGTAGGGCACGAAATATTCGGCGGTCGTGATCGCCACCACATCCAGCGTACCGGCCGCCACGCCCATCCGCGCCTTCAACTCAACCTCGGCCATCTCCAGTGCCTGCAGTGCGTTGCGCGCCGCGCGCACCACGATCTCGCCGGACGCCGTCAACCGAACCTCGCGCCGGCCATCGACCAATACCTGACCAACCACGGCCTCCGCGTCGCGGATCTGCATCGAGATGGCCGGCTGCGTGAGATGCAATAGACGCGCCGCCTGCGTAAAGCTGCCACTGTCGGCCACCGCGACCAGGGCACGGAGCTGTTTGAGCGTGAGACGTTGCGCGAGCTTCATCAGAAAACCTGATCTCAAATACCCATAAAACGTCATTGGAGCTTATTTTTGATTCGCCCTATTGTCCAGTCACCACCGCTTGACAGCAACCCGCCGCAGCACACAGGACAAGGAGACCGACATGGGCGCAGCCGAACACCCGCAGCAGATCCTCGACCCCAAGAAGCGCTACCAGGCCGGCGTGCTCAAGTACGCGCAGATGGGCTACTGGGACGCGGACTACGAGCCAAAGGATACCGACGTGCTCGCCGTCTTCCGCATCACCCCGCAGGAGGGCGTCGACCCGATCGAGGCCGCTGCTGCGGTGGCCGGCGAATCCTCCACCGCGACCTGGACCGTGGTGTGGACCGACCGCCTGACCGCCTGCGACAAGTACCGCGCCAAGGCCTACCGCATCGACCCGGTGCCCGGCCAGGAAGGGCAGTACTTCTGCTGGGTGGCCTACGACCTCGACCTGTTCGAGGAAGGCTCGATCGCCAACCTCACCGCGTCGATCATCGGCAACGTGTTCAGCTTCAAGCCGCTGAAGGCCGCGCGCCTGGAGGACATGCGCCTTCCGGTGGCCTACGTGAAGACCTTCCGCGGCCCGCCGACCGGCATCGTCGTCGAGCGCGAGCGCCTGGAAAAATACGGCCGCCCGTTGCTGGGCGCGACGATGAAACCCAAGCTCGGCCTGTCCGGCAAGAACTACGGCCGCGTGGTGTATGAAGCGCTGCGCGGCGGACTGGACTTCACCAAGGACGACGAGAACATCAACTCGCAGCCCTTCATGCACTGGCGCGACCGCTTCCTGTACTGCATGGAAGGCGTCAATCAAGCCGCCGCACAGACCGGCGAATCCAAGGGCCACTACCTCAACATCACCGCCGGCACGATGGAGGAGATGTACAAGCGCGCCGAATTCGCCCGCGATCTCGGCTCGTGCATCGTCATGATCGACCTCGTCATCGGCTGGACGGCCATCCAGTCGATCAGCAACTGGTGCCGCGACAACGACATGATCCTGCACATGCACCGCGCCGGCCACGGCACCTACACGCGGCAGAAGAACCACGGCGTGAGCTTCCGCGTGATCGCCAAGTGGCTGCGCCTGGCCGGCGTCGATCACCTGCATGCCGGCACCGCAGTGGGCAAGCTCGAAGGCGACCCGATGACGGTGCAGGGCTTCTACAACGTCTGCCGCGACATGGTGACGAAGCAGGATCTGCCGCGCGGCCTGTTCTTCGACCAGGACTGGGCCAGCCTCAAACGCGTGATGCCGGTCGCCTCCGGCGGCATCCACGCCGGTCAGATGCACCAGCTGCTCGACCTGTTCGGCGACGAAGTCGTGCTGCAGTTCGGCGGCGGCACCATCGGCCACCCGATGGGCATCCAGGCCGGCGCCACCGCCAACCGCGTCGCGCTCGAGGCCATGGTGCTTGCCCGCAACGAAGGTCGCGACATTCTCAACGAGGGCCCGCAAATCCTCGCCGACGCCGCCAAGTGGTGCCAGCCCCTGCGCGCCGCGCTCGATACCTGGGGTGACATCACCTTCAACTACACCAGCACCGACACGTCGGACTTCGTGCCCACCGCCAGCGTGGCCTGAGCCATCGAGCCTGAGGAGAAACCATCATGCGCATCACCCAAGGCTGCTTTTCTTTCCTGCCGGACCTCACCGATACCCAGATCGCATCGCAGATCAGCTACTGCCTCGACCAGGACTGGGCAGTCGCCATCGAATTCACCGACGACCCGCACCCGCGCAATACCTACTGGAACATGTGGGGCCTGCCCATGTTCGACCTGCGCGACCCCGCCGGCGTACTAGGCGAGCTCAAGGCCTGCCGCGAGGCCAACCCCGAGACCTACATCCGTATCAACGCTTTCGACTCGACCAAGGGCTGGGAGACGGTGCGCATGTCCTTCATCGTCCAGCGCCCCACCGCCGAGCCTGGCTTCCGCGTGATCCGCCAGGAAACCCGCGGCCGCAACCTGCGCTACACGATGGAGAGCTACGCCGTCGGCCGCAATCCCGAAGGCGCCCGATACGGCGCTTGAGTCCCCCGACGACAGCAGGAGACGCGACCATGAACGCCCTCGAGAAGGCCCCTGCCCGCATCGACCTCGGCGCCGAGTTCTGCGACGCCGGCATCGGCGAAGTGCTCGAGTCCCTCGAACGCGACCTCGTCGGCCTCGCCCCGGTCAAGCGCCGCGTGCGCGAGATCGCCGCCCTGCTGCTGGTCGACCGCGTGCGCCAGCGCCTGGGGCTCGCCACCGAGCACCCCTCGCTGCACATGAGCTTCACCGGCAACCCCGGCACCGGCAAGACCACGGTGGCGATGCGCATGGCCGAGATCCTGCACCGGCTGGGCTACTGCCGCCGCGGTCACGTGGTGGCCGTCACCCGCGACGACCTCGTCGGCCAGTACATCGGCCACACCGCGCCCAAGACCAAGGACGTGCTCAAGCGCGCGATGGGCGGCGTGCTGTTCATCGATGAGGCCTACTACCTCTACCGCCCGGAGAACGAAAAGGACTACGGCCAGGAAGCGATCGAGATCCTGCTGCAGGTGATGGAGAACCAGCGTGACGACCTGGTGGTGATCCTCGCCGGCTACGCCGACCGCATGGAGCGCTTCTTCGAATCCAACCCCGGCATGAAGTCGCGTATCGCCCACCATGTGGACTTCCCCGACTACAGCAACGACGAACTCGGCGAGATCGCCCGGCGCATGCTCGCGAGCTGGAACTACCGCTTCGACGACGGCGCGCGCCGCGCCTTCGACGAATACATCGTGCTGCGCCGCCGCCAGTCGCACTTCGCCAACGCGCGCAGTGTGCGCAACGCGCTCGACCGCATGCGCCTGCGCCAGGCCCTGCGCCTGTTCGAATCGGGCGCGACGGTCGACGCCGAGGCATTGACCACGATCACCGAATCCGACGTGCGCGCCAGCCGCCACTTCCAGCAGGCCGAAGAAGCCGGCTGAGCATCACCGACGCTGCGCACACATAACGACAACGCACGACAACGGGCGCCAGTCCGGCTCCACCCGGAGGAGACACACCATGTTCAGCCTCGACCGCAGCACGCTCACCGAATACCTGATCGAACACCGCCGCCGCAACCCGGAGGCCACCGGCGAGCTCAACGCCCTGATCCTGCAGGTCGCGCAGGCCTGCAAGGCAATCTCGCGCGCCGTCGCCCACGGTGCGCTCGCCGACGTGCTCGGCAGCCAGGGCAGCGCCAACGTACAGGGCGAGGACCAGAAGAAGCTCGACGTGCTCGCCGACGAGATCTTCCTGCGCGCCACGCACTGGGGTGGTGAGCTCGCCGGCATGGTGTCGGAGGAGAACGAGGCGCCGATTCCCCTGCCTGCCAGCGACCAGCGCGGCAAGTACCTGCTCGCCTTCGATCCGCTCGACGGCTCGTCCAACATCGACGTCAACGTGGCGGTCGGTTCGATCTTCTCCGTGCTGCGCGCGCCGCGCCCGGGCGAGGATGCCGAAGCCGCCGAGTTCCTGCAGCCGGGCAGCCGCCAGGTCGCCGCCGGCTACGCGATCTACGGCCCGTCGACGATGCTGATGCTGTCGGTCGGCAACGGCGTCGCCGGGTTCACCCTCGACCCCATCATCGGCGAGTTCTACCTCACCCATGCCGACATCCGCGTGCCCGAGACCACTCGAGAGTTCGCCATCAACGCCTCCAACTCACGCTTCTGGGAACCGCCGGTGCGGCGCTATGTGGACGAGTGCCTGGCCGGGCGCAGCGGCGCGCGTGGCGTCGACTTCAACATGCGCTGGATTGCTTCGCTGGTCGCCGAGACCCACCGCATCCTGATGCGCGGCGGCGTGTTCCTCTATCCACGCGACCGCAAGGACCCGGCCAAGCCCGGGCGGCTGCGGCTGCTCTACGAATGCAACCCGATCGGCTTCCTGATCGAGCAGGCGGGCGGGCGGGCCAGCACCGGGGTGCGCCCGGTACTGGAGGTGCAGCCCGAGAACCTGCACCAGCGCGTCGGCTTCGTGTTCGGTTCGAAGGACGAGGTCGAGCGCATCGAGCGCTATCACCACGAGCCGCTCATCGGCGGCGCGCATGAAGAGCTGCCGCTGTTCCACGCCCGCTCGCTGTTCCGCGACACCGAATTCGCTCAATAAGCCTCTGGGGAAACGCCATGTCCGAACGCCATCCGATCGTCGCCATCACCGGCTCCTCCGGCGCCGGCACCAGCACCGTGCAGCGCACCTTCGAAGAGGTCTTCCGCCGCGAAAGCGTCACCGCTGCGGTCATCGAAGGCGACAGCTTCCACGCCTACGACCGCAAAACCATGCGCGAGAAGCTCGCCGCCTGCGAAGTCGGCAGCGGCTGCCAGCTCAGCCACTTCGGCCCCGAAGCCAACCTGTTCGGCGAACTCGAGCACCTGTTCCGCAGCTACGCCGAATCCGGCAGTGGCAAGCGCCGCAAGTACCTGCACAGCCATGAGGAAGCCGAACCGTACAAACAGGAACCCGGCACATTCACACCTTGGGCGGAACTGCCGGCCGGCACCGACCTGCTGTTCTACGAAGGCCTGCACGGCGCGGTGCAGCACGAGAACGTGGATGTGGCGCGCTACGTCGACCTGCTGATCGGCGTGGTGCCGGTGGTGAACCTGGAGTGGATCCAGAAGCTGCATCGCGACAAGAGCACTCGCGGCTACTCCACCGAAGCGGTCACCGACACCATCCTGCGTCGCATGCACGACTACGTGCATTACATCTGCCCGCAGTTCGCGCGCACGCATGTGAACTTCCAGCGCGTGCCGATGGTGGACACCTCCAACCCCTTCATCGCGCGCGCCATCCCCACTGCGGACGAATCGATGGTGGTGATCCGCTTCGCCAACCCCAAAGGCATCGACTTTCCCTACCTGCTCAACATGATCAACGACAGCTTCATGAGCCGCGCCAACACCATCGTGGTGCCGGGCGGAAAGATGGAGCTGGCGATGCAGCTGATCTTCACCCCCTTCATCTGGCGCTTGATGGATCGCCGCCGCAAAGCATTGGCGCAGTAATGCCTCCCCGACTGGAGAAATCCTGATGAACATGCGACTCACCCAGGCCCCGATCGACACGCTGTGCGCCAACGCCCTGCGCTTCCTCGCCATCGACGCCGTCGAAGCTGCCCAATCCGGCCACCCCGGCATGCCCATGGGCATGGCCGAGATCGCCGTCGCACTCTGGACCCGGCACCTGCACCACAACCCCGCCGACCCCGCCTGGCCCGACCGCGACCGCTTCGTACTCTCCAACGGCCACGGCTCCATGCTGCTCTACGCCCTGCTCCACCTGACGGGCTACGACTTGCCGATCGAGGAACTCAAGCGCTTCCGCCAGCTCGACAGCCGCACGCCCGGCCACCCCGAGGTCGGCCACACCCCGGGCGTCGAGACCACCACCGGCCCGCTCGGCCAGGGCATCACCAACGCCGTGGGCATGGCACTGGCCGAGAAGCTGCTCGCCGCCGAATTCAATCGCCCCGGCCACGTCATCGTCGACCACCACACCTGGGTCTTCCTCGGTGACGGCTGCCTGATGGAAGGCATCAGCCACGAAGCCGCCAGCTTCGCCGGCGTGCAGCGCCTGTCCAAGCTCATCTGCCTGTGGGACGACAACCGCATCTCGATCGACGGCAGCGTCGAAGGCTGGTTTGCCGACGACACCCCGGCGCGCTTTCGCGCCTATGGCTGGAACGTCATCGAGGCGGTCGCCGGCCACGACGTCGAGGCGCTCGACCGCGCCCTCCACGAGGCAATCGCCAACGCCGACAACGACATCGGCCCCACACTGATCTGCTGCCGCACCACCATAGGCCAGGGCAGTCCGGGCCGGGCGGGTACGGCCGATGTCCACGGCGCCCCGCTCGGGTCAGACGAAATCGCCGCCACCCGTGCCGCGCTGGGCTGGACGCATGCCCCCTTCGACATTCCCGCTGAAATCCGCAACGCCTTCGATGCACGCGTCACCGGTGCTGCGCGGCAAGCTGAATGGCAGCAGCGCTTCGACGCCTACGCCAAAACCTTCCCTGAGCAGGCTGCCGAATTCCGCCGCCGCGTGGCGGGCGATCTGCCCAGCGCCTTCGACGTGCTATCGAACGCCATCCTGCGCGGCGTGGATAAGGAGGGGGCGACCGTCGCTACGCGCAAGGCCAGCCAACAGGCCATTAGCCGCCTGGCACGCGCGCTGCCCGAACTGCTGGGCGGTTCGGCCGATTTGACGCATTCCAACCTCACCGACTGGCCCGGCTGTGGCGCAGTGCGCGCCGACCAGCCCGGACGCCACATCAACTGGGGCGTGCGCGAGTTCGGCATGGCCGCGGCGCTCAACGGCATCGCGCTGCACGGCGGCTTCATCCCCTTCGGCGCCACCTTCCTCGTCTTCTCCGACTACGCCCGCAACGCCATCCGCATGAGCGCGCTGATGAAACAACGGGTGGTGTATGTGATGACGCACGACTCGATCGGCCTCGGCGAAGACGGCCCCACCCATCAGCCGGTCGAACACATTCCCAGCCTGCGCCTGATTCCTGGCCTGGACGTGTGGCGCCCGTGCGACGCGGTCGAGACTCAGGCGGCCTGGAATGCCGCCGTCAGCCGCCGTGGCGGCCCTACGCTGCTTGCGCTGTCGCGTCAGAACCTGCCGCACCAGACGCGCGACGAGGCGCAACTGCAAGCGATCGCGCGCGGCGGCTACGTGCTCGCCGACGCGCCCCGGCCAGCGCTGGTCGTCATCGCCACTGGCTCGGAAGTGGCGCTGGCCATGAGCTTGCGCATGCAGTTGCACGAACGCGGCATCGCCGCGCGCGTGGTGTCGATGCCCTGCACCGCGGCGTTCGACCGCCAGCCCGCCGACTACCACGCAGCCGTGCTGCCGCCGGACGTACCGCGGCTGGTCATCGAGGCCGCACAGCCCGACGGCTGGTGGCGCTACCTGGCCGGTGTACGTGGCGACGTCATCGGCATCGACCGCTTCGGCGAATCCGCCCCCGCAGCCGCGCTGCTGGCGCGCTTCGGCTTCACGCCACAGGCCGTGCTCGATCGCGCACTGGCCGTGCTGACGCACACCGGAACATCGGAGATGTGGCGGCGATAGGCCTCGGCCCGCAGCCGATCAGCGCTCGCCCATCCTCGACACGCTCACCCTCTGCCGGAGACCTCATCATGGCCATGATCGCCCTGCGCCAGTTGCTCGACCACGCCGCCGAACACGGCTACGGCGTGCCCGCTTTCAACATCAACAACATGGAGCAGATCCAGGCCATCATGCTCGCCGCCGAAGCCACCGACAGCCCGGTCATCCTGCAGGCCTCGGCCGGCGCGCGCGGCTATGCCGGCGAAGCCTTCCTGAAGAAGATGGTCGAGGCGGCCGTCGAGCAATGGCCCGACATTCCGATCTGCCTGCACCAGGACCACGGCGCCAGCCCGGCGGTGTGCCAGCAGTCGATCCGCAGCGGTTTCACCAGCGTGATGATGGACGGCTCGCTGCGCGAGGACATGAAAACGCCGGCAAGCTACACCTACAACGTCGAGGTCACCCGCCGCGTGGTCGAGATGGCCCATGCGGTGGGGGTGTCGGTGGAAGGTGAGCTCGGCTGCCTCGGCTCGCTCGAGACCGGCCAGGCCGGCGAGGAGGACGGCGTCGGCGCCGAAGGCACGCTGGACCACAGCCAGATGCTCACCGACCCTTCTGAAGCCGCCGACTTCGTCACCGCCACCGGGGTCGATGCGCTCGCGGTGGCGATCGGCACCAGCCACGGCGCCTACAAGTTCACTCGCCCGCCCACCGGCGACATCCTCGCCATCGACCGCATCGCGGCCATCCACACCCGCATCCCGAATACGCACCTGGTGATGCACGGGTCAAGCAGCGTGCCGCAGGAGTGGCTCGCCATCATCCGCGAACACGGCGGCGAGATCGGCGAAACCTACGGCGTGCCGGTCGAAGCCATCGTGCAGGGTATCCGTAGCGGCGTGCGCAAGGTCAACATCGACACCGATCTGCGCCTGGCGATGAGCGGCGCGATGCGCCGGCTGATGATGACCGACCGCAAGGAGTTCGATCCACGCAAGTTCTTCAAGGCCGCCCGCGACGCTGCACGCGACATCTGCCATGCCCGCTTCGAAACCTTCGGCTGCGCCGGGCAGGCTGGCCGCATCAAGCCGCTGCCCTTGGAAGCACTGGCGCGGCGCTACGCCGCTACGGCCCGATGAGCGGCCCATGCGGCGCCAGCACGCTTGTCACGGCACAAGGCGCTGGGCAAGAATGCCGGCTGGCTTGCTCCGGCGGCCGCGTTTCAGCCCGCCCTTTTGCTCATCACGCCGCCCACCTCCATGTCCCTGTTCGAACAGCACCCCCTGCGCCAGACGCTCAACGACGAGGTGCACGCACGCCCACCCGTCCCGCTCGACACCCCCGAATACGTCAGCTATCTCGCCTTCCTGCACCACGAAGGCAGCGCGGGACGCGAGGCGGCACATCTCGCCGCGCTGGCCGAGCAATTCGGACTGCCGGAACCGATCACCGATAGCGGGCACCTGTCGCTCGACACCGGCACCTTTCGCCTGAAGTGGGAGCGCCACAACGAATTCTCCAGCTACACCTTTTTCCGCCATATCCAGCCTGGCGACGCCGACGAGGAGCATGCCCTACTCGCAGTGCCCGCCGCCTGGCGCAAGGACATCCCCGGCCAGCTCATCGCGGCCTCGCACATCGAACTGCGCAGCACCGACGACATGCCGCCTGACAGCGTGCTGAACCAGGCTTCGCCACGCGGCGAAACGCTGGTCGCCGCACGGGTGGCGGAATGCGCGGGCTGGGTGTTCACCGACTTCCACATCCACGACGGCTTCTCGCGCTTCCTGCTGCTGGATGACGGCCTCACCCCCCGGCAGGCCGGGCGCATGGTGCAGCGCCTGGTCGAGATCGAGACCTATCGGGTCATGGCCTTGCTCGCTTTTCCGGTCGCCAAGGAAGTGGGCCGCCTGCTGTCGCGTGCCGAGGACGAGCTGGCCGACTTGATGGACGGCCTCGGCCAGGCCCGCAGCACCGAGGACGACCGCGCCATGCTCGGCCGCCTGACGCGGCTGGCGGCCGAGGTCGAGCGCTCGGTGGCCCGCACCACCTTCCGCTTCGGCGCTGCGGCGGCCTATTACCGCCTGGTCCAGCAGCGCATCGAGGACCTGCGCGAAACACGGCTCGGCGGCTTTCCGACCATCCGCGAGTTCATGGAGCGCCGTCTCGCGCCGGCCATCAACACCTGCGCCACCATCGCCCGCCGCCAGGAAGACCTCTCCGGCCGAATCGCGCGCAACTCGCAGCTGCTGCGCACCCGGGTCGACATCGAACTGGAACGCCAGAACCAGGAGCTACTGGCGCAGATGAACCGGCGCGCCAAGATTCAGCTCCATCTGCAGGAAACCGTGGAAGGCCTGTCGGTGGTGGCGATCACCTATTACGCATCGCAATTGGTGAATTACGTCGCCAAGGGGGCCAAGGACTACATCGCTCCGGCCACACCGGAAGTGATCACCGCGGTATCGATCCCGCTCATTGCCGGGCTGGTGTTCCTGGGGCTGCGGCGGATGCGGAAGTTGCTGAGCAAGGACGAAGGCGCTGAACACACATGACGATCCGCCGCGTCCTCCGCATGGGTGACCCACACCTGTTGCAGCCTGCAGCCCCCGTCACGGAATTCGGCACACCGGCGCTTCGCGCGCTCATCACGGACATGTTCGACACCATGGCCGCGGAAGGCGGCGTCGGCATTGCCGCCCCGCAGATCGGCATCAGCCTGCGCGTGGTGATTTTTGGCTTCGAACACAGCCAGCGTTACCCGGAGGCACCGCCCGTACCGATGACCGTCCTCGTCAATCCGGTGATCACGCCGCTTTCCGAAGAAATCGAAGACGGCTGGGAAGGTTGCCTGTCCGTCCCCGGCCTGCGCGGCGTCGTGCCCCGCTACACGCGCATCCGCTACCAGGGCTTCACGCCCGACGGCGAGCCGATCGACCGCATCGCCGAGGGTTTCCATGCGCGGGTGGTGCAGCACGAATGCGACCACCTCGACGGCCTGCTGTATCCGATGCGGATACGTGACTTTCAGCGCTTCGGCTTTACCGACGTGCTATTCCCGACGCTCGTGTGACGCGGGATCGAAGAAACGCAAGGTGTTGCGGCCTGCCGCCTTGGCCTCGTACATGGCGAGATCGGCCTGTTTGAGCAGCTCGACCACCTGCAGCCCCTTGCCCGCAAACACCGCGACACCGATGCTGGGCGTGCTGAGGTGGGTCCCACCCTGCAATGAATAGGGCTGCCCCAGGCAGTGCAGGATCTTTTCCCCCACGACTCTGGCGTTTGCAGCCGCCTCGGCGGCTTGCGCCCCAAGCCCGCCGAGCATGACCACGAACTCGTCCCCGCCGATGCGTGCCACGGTGTCCTCGCCACGCACACAGGTGCGCAGGCGGTCGGCCACCAGCACCAGCAGCGCATCCCCTTGGTCGTGTCCCTGGGTGTCGTTCAAGGTCTTGAAGTTATCCAGGTCGATGAACAACAAGGCGCCGTGCTGGGCGCTACGGCTGCACTGCGCGACCCGCTGCTGCAGACGGTCGATCAGCAGCCTGCGGTTGGGCAGGTCGGTCAACGGATCGTAGAAAGCCAGATGGCGGATTTCCTCCTCCATCGCCTTACGCTGGGTGATGTCGGTAGAAATTCCACATAGCGCGTAGACCGAGCCATCTTCACGTCGCAAAGGCAGCTTGACCGACATGAAGGCCCGCTCGACCAGGCCGTCGCGGGTGGTGTTGATTTCCTCCACTGCCACGCGCTCGCCACGCTCGATCACCGGTCTGTCGTTGTGACGCAGATTGGCCGCGGTGGCGGAATCAAAGAAATCCTCGTCGCACTTTCCGACCATATCCGCCGGACGACAAGCGAACAGCTCACACACAAGGCGGTTGGCATAGCGATAGCGATAGTCCGGCCCCTTGATGTAGATGTAGGCCTCGACGCTGTCGAGGATGGTGGTGAGCTTGTCCTCGCTTTCACGCAAACTTTCGGCCTGCGTCTGCAAGGCTTCGCGCTGGGCCTGGTTCTCGTCGTGGTAGCGCTGGAACAAGCGCCCGGACCAGCGCGAAAACAACCATGACGCGGCCAGCGCAACCGCCAGCGCCAGACCCAGAGCAAGCATCAAGCCGCGACTCCAGGGGCCGCGCGCACGCTCAAATGACTGACGCTCGGCAAGCAGCGCACCATGCAATTCGTCTTCGAATACCGAGACCACCAGAACCCAGCCCCAGGGCTGGGCGGTCTCGACACGCGCCAGCTTGGTGGCCAGCTTGCCGGTCGCCGGAGTGCGCCATGGATATCGAACCAGCCCGCCCCCTTCGCGCGCTTTGGCGAACAGAATGCGCAAGGCCTCACCCTCCTCAGCCGGCATGGCACTGAAGTGTCCCCCTTCGAGCCCGGGGTCGGAAGGCGACAGCAGCGAGCGCCCCTCGGCATCGATCAGACCGATGTATCCACTCTCACCAAAGCGGATGCTGCGCAGGCGCGCGATGGCCTCTTGCTGCAGCCGCGCTTCCCACTCGTAGGTGTAGTCGCCGGTTCCGATCAGCCAATCGTAGGGCGCGAAATGACGCACGTAGGCGAGCTTGTCCGCCATACGCTTGGGGTCGTCCGGACGATACCAGCGGTAACGGGAAAAACCCTGGCCTGGCGGCTGGCGTGCCGCCTCGATCAGGCCACGCATGATGTGGTGCCCGGTGTCGTCCTGGTTGTCCGGCAGCAACTGCCCTTCGAACTGAGGTGCCGTGGGCAGCAGGACGAAACGGCCGCTCATGTCGTCGATGAAGTAATACCCCCGCCCATCGAAAAAACGCACCGGTCTGAGCGCCTCGATGATCATGCGCTGAATCTCGGCATCGGGACGACGTCCAGCCTCCCGCGCATGAATGGCCTCGGCAATCTGGATGGCCGCCTCCACCGGCTCGACAATGGCCTGACGCAGAGTCTGTTCGGTACGCGAGCGGGTGAACTCCAGATAAGTCAGCGCCGACGTCATCTCCGCTTCGAGCCGGGCTTCCATCTGACGCGTGACCACCTGCTCCAGTCGCCCCATCGACGCGTCGTGCGCATCGATGTAGCGCCAGGAAAAGAAACTCCCCAAGGCCAGCGTCAACACCACCACCACGACCAGCGTACCGATCAGATGGAGTCGTGGAATGGTTCGGGCTTGATCGGAGAGGGACACGGGAACAGGGCAACTCGGCCTGGACGAGGTTTATACGGTCGTTTGATTGTAAGTGCTGCAATACCGGCGGGACGTGCTCAGGTTTCACGGCGCGCACGAAATTCCTGCACCTGCAGGCCTTGAAAGGCTTTTCCTCGCACTGAACCGGAACCTGCTCAAGCCTGATAAACGGCTGCGGCAGGCACGGCTCCCCTATAATCGCGCTTTTGCCAGCAACCGAGGCCCCACTGTGGCGACGCCCATTTTCGAAACCTCCATCAAGAGCCTGCCGCTGCTCGGCCGCGGCAAGGTGCGCGACATCTACGCCGTCGACGACGAGAAGCTGCTGATCGTGACCAGCGATCGCCTGTCAGCCTTCGACGTGATCCTGCCCGACCCGATTCCGGACAAGGGGCGTGTGCTGGTGGCGCTGGCGAACTTCTGGTTCGACAAGCTCGACCACATCCTGCCCAACCAGCTCACCGGCATCGACCCGGAGAGCGTGGTAGCCGACGACGAACGTGATCAGGTGCGCGGCCGCGCGTTGGTGGTCAAGCGCCTGAAGCCGCTGCCGATCGAGGCGGTGGTGCGTGGCTATGTGATCGGTTCGGGCTGGAAGGACTACCAGGCCACCGGTGCCATCTGCGGCATCGCGCTGCCCGCCGGCCTGCAGCAGGCGGCCAAGCTGCCGGAACCGATCTTCACGCCCTCGTCCAAGGCCGACATGGGCGAGCACGACGAGAACATCTCCTTCGAGCAGGCTCAGGCCCGCTGCGACGCGATGCTGAAGGACGCCCTGGTCGGCACCGGCAAGACTGGCGCCCAGCTGGCTGAGGAAGCACGCAAGGCGGCGATCGCGCTGTATTCCGAGGCGGCCGACTACGCCGCCAGCCGCGGCATCATCATTGCCGACACCAAGTTCGAGTTCGGCATCGACGCCGCCGGCACGCTGCACCTGATCGACGAGGCACTGACGCCGGACTCGTCGCGCTTCTGGCCGGCCGACAGCTACCGCGAGGGCATCAGCCCGCCGTCCTTCGACAAGCAGTACGTGCGCGACTACCTGGAAACGCTGGACTGGAACAAGACCGCGCCCGGCCCGACACTACCGGTCGACGTGATCGAGCACACGGCCGGCAAGTACCGCGAAGCCTACGAACGCCTGACCGGCAACACGCTGGACTGAGCGACACCCTTCAGCGCACCCACCCGGGTGCGCTGAACACGAACAAATCCTATTCGCGAACTCGCGAAAGCTGTCCTACTCTAAGAAGCAGCCCGACACCGCCGCGCACGGCGGTGCGGTGCGGTGTTTTCCGACCCACGTCAGATCACCGGAGGTTGCCATGGACAAGCCGTTCAATACCTTGGAGCAGCATTTCCACCTGCCCCACATCCACGAAGTCGATGCCTCGCGCCCGATTGAGTGGTTACGCATGGGTTGGGACGATATGCGCGAAAATCTCGGTGCCAGTTTGTCCTATGGCATCGTGCTTTCGGCGATCGGCTACGCGATCCTGTCGTACGCGGCCAATATGCCTTACCTGTTTACGGCAGCCATCTCGGGCTTCTTCCTGATCGGCCCAATCGCAGCAGCCGGGTTATATGAGATCTCGCGCCGGCATGAGCGCGGCGAACAGGTCTCGCTGATGAGTTCGCTGCGAGGCCTGCGTCGCCACGCCGACAGCATGGCCTATTTCGGGGCCTTCCTCGCGATTGCACTGATCAGTTGGGAGCGTATCTCGGCGATCCTGTTCGCGCTGTTCTACGGTGGCGACATCACCGACGTCTCGAACTTCTTCCGTGACGTTTTCCTGTCCGGCGAGTACACCCACTTCGTTGTCGCCTATCTCGTCGTTGGCGGAGCACTGGCAGCCGTGGTGTTCTCGCTATCGGCCATCGCCATCCCGATGATCATGGACCGCGAGACGGACACGGTCACCGCGGCCATGACCAGTCTGCGGGCAGTGGGTACCAATCTGGGCGCGATGGCGCTGTGGGCGGCGTTGATCGTCGGCTTGGTCATCGTCGGCTTTGCGACGATGATGATCGGCATGGTCATCCTGCTGCCGCTACTGGGCCATGCGACTTGGCATGCCTATCGCGAGATGGTTCACTAAACTTCGCGCCCGCCGATCGCGGGTGCGATTGAAACCCCCCGCGGGCGCCGATAGCGGCGCCCGCGTCATTTTTTACGGCACAATAGCTTGCAACTCACAACCCATGCAGAGACCCGACTCCATGAACGATGCCGTCGCCAATCCCCTGCTCGACTTCTCGGGCATGCCGCGCTTTGCCGACATCAAGCCGGCGCACGTTGAGCCTGCCATCCGCAGCCTCATCGACGATAACCGCGCTCTGATCGAACGTCTCACTGCCGACCCGGCGTCCCCCACCTGGGACGCTTTCGTCAGCCCGATGGACGAGGCCGGCGAGCGCCTCGGCCGCGCCTGGGGCGTGGTCGGCCACCTGCACAGCGTGTTCGACGTGCCCGAGTGGCGCGAGGCCTACAACGCCATGCTGCCCGAGATCTCGCGCTTCTACGCCGAAGTCGGGCAGAACCTGGCGCTGTTCGAGAAGTACAAGGCGCTGCACGACAGCCCCGAGTTCGCCACCCTGTCGCCGGTGCGCCAGCGCATCCTCGAGCACGGGCTGCGCGACTTCCGCCTGTCCGGCGCCGAACTGCCCGACGCGCAGAAACCGCGCTTCCAGGAAATCCAGGAAGAGCAATCCCAGCTCGCCGCCAAGTTCTCCGAGAACCTGCTCGACGCCACCAACGCCCACGCCGAGTGGATCACCGACGAGGCAGGTCTTGCCGGTGTCCCCGACGACGCCCGCCAGGCCGCCCGCGCCGCGGCCGAGGCAGACGGCAAGACAGGCTGGAAGTTCACGCTGCAGATGCCGTCCTACCTGCCCGTGCTGCAGTACGCCGATGACCGCGAACTGCGCGCGCGCATGTACCGCGCCTACGCCACCCGCGCCTCGGAGCTCGGCAACGCGGAACTGGACAATGGCCCGCTCATCGGTCGCATCCTGGCGCTGCGCGACGAGGAAGCGCGGATGCTCGGCTACAGGAACTTTGCCGAGGTCTCGCTGGTGCCCAAGATGGCCGACTCGCCGGCACAAGTGCTCAGCTTCCTGCACGACCTCGCTGCCAAGGCCAAGCCGTTTGCCGAGAGAGACCTGGAGGAGCTGAAGGCCTTCGCCAAGACCGAGTTGGGCCTCGACACGCTCGAGCCCTGGGACGTCGCCTACGCCTCGGAAAAACTCCGCCAGGCGCGCTACGCCTACTCCGACCAGGAGGTGAAGCAGTACTTCCCCGAGCCCAAGGTGCTCGACGGTCTGTTCGGCGTGATCCGAGCGCTGTACCGCGTCGACATCCTGCCGGACGAGGCGCCAACCTGGGATCCCGACGTGCGCTTCTTCCGCATCGAGAAGGAGGGTGCGAACGGACCGGAGCTCGTCGGTCACTTCTACCTCGACCTGCACGCGCGCAGCACCAAGCGCGGCGGGGCGTGGATGGATTCGGCACGCAGCCGCCACCGCAACACCTGGGGCAGCGACACGCCGGTGGCCTACCTGGTGTGCAACTTCCCCGGCCCGGTGGGCGAAGGGACGAAAAGACGGCCCGCCACCTTCACCCACGACGACGTGCTGACGCTGTTCCACGAGTGCGGCCACGGCCTGCACCACCTGCTCACCCAGGTGGACGAGCTCGCGGTGTCCGGCATCCACGGCGTGGAGTGGGACGCCGTCGAACTGCCCAGCCAGTTCATGGAGAACTTCTGCTGGGAGTGGGACGTGCTGCAGGGCATGACGGCGCATGTCGACACCGGCGAGCCGTTGCCGCGCGCGCTCTACGACAAGATGATCGCCGCCAAGAACTTCCAGAGCGGCATGCAGACCGTGCGCCAACTCGAGTTCTCGATGTTCGACCTGCGCCTGCACAGCGAAGTGGATGCCTCCTCAGGTCCCGTGCCGATCGAGCGCGTGATGGCCCTGCTCGACGAGGTACGCCGCGAAGTCGCGGTGATGATCCCGCCCGACTGGCATCGTTTCCCGCACAGCTTCTCGCACATCTTCGCCGGCGGCTATGCGGCGGGCTACTACAGCTACAAGTGGGCCGAGGTGCTGTCGGCCGACGCCTTCGAGGCCTTCGAGGAAGCCGGCGCCGGTCGCGGCAGCCTGCTCGACCCCGAGACGGGCGAGCGCTTCTGGCGCGAGATCCTGGCGGTGGGCGGCAGCCGCCCGGCGCTCGACTCCTTCAAGGCCTTCCGCGGCCGCGAGCCAAAGGTCGACGCGCTGCTTCGCCATAGCGGCATGGTGGCGCAGGCATGAAGGTCGCCACCTGGAACGTCAATTCGCTGAAGGTCCGCCTGCCCCAGGTCCTCGACTGGCTGGCGGCCAACCAGCCCGACGCCCTGTGCTTGCAGGAACTCAAGCTCGAGGACAAGGCCTTTCCGGTCGCCGAACTCGAAGCCGCCGGCTACCACGCCGTATTCATCGGCCAGAAGACCTACAACGGCGTCGCCATCCTCAGCCCACGGCCGATCGACGAGGCGACGGTGGTGCGGAACATCCCCGGCTTCGAGGACGAGCAGAAGCGCATCATCGCCGCCACGATCGATGGCGTGCGCGTGGTGTGCGGCTACTTCCCCAACGGCCAGGCGGTGGGTTCGGACAAGTTCGAGTACAAGCTGCGCTGGCTCGCCGCGCTGACCAACTGGCTGCGCGAGGAGCTGAAGACGCACGAGCGCCTGGTGCTGGCGGGTGACTTCAACATCGCCCCCGAGGACCGCGACGCCCACCCCGACTGGAAGGACGAGATCCACGTCTCCGAGCCCGAGCGCGCCGCTTTCCGCGCGCTGCAGGACCTCGGCCTGATCGACGCCTTCCGCCTGTTCGAGCAGCCCGAGCGCGCGTTCTCGTGGTGGGACTACCGCATGATGGCCTTCCGCCGAAATTTCGGCCTGCGTATCGACCACCTGCTAGTGTCGCCTGCGCTACGCGAAGCCTGCCGCAGTTGCGTTGTGGACAAGGAACCGCGCCGGCTCGAGCGCCCGTCCGACCATGCGCCGGTGATGCTGGCGCTGGAGACGGGCGCATGACGCGGCGCAAATCGGCTGCCCGATGCGCGACAATGCCTCGATGACTACGAGCAACGCCCCTTCCGCCGCACCGGGCACAGAAGCCGAGCGGCTCGAACGGTGCTACCCGGTGCTGTCCGAGCTGTCATCCACAGCGCACACGCGCTTGCTACGAAGCGCGCAGTGGATGCGTGTGCCGACCGGGGCCATGCTGTTCGACGACCACCAAGCGTGCGAAGGCTTTCCCTTTGTTGTCGAAGGCTCGGTACGTGTCAGCAAGTGCGCACCGACAGGCCGCGAATTGCCGCTTTACCGCGTCGGGCCGGGCGAGACCTGCATCATTTCCTCGTCTTGCCTGCTGGGGCAGGAGGACTACAACGCGCGCGGTGTCACCGAGGCAGACACCCTGCTGATGCTGCTGCCCAAGCCGGTGTTCGATGAGCTGATGGGCGAACGCCCATTCCGCGACTTCGTCTTCCACCTGTTCGCCGAGCGCATCGCCGACCTGATGCAGCTGATCGAGGAAGTCGCCTTCCGCAAGCTGGACCAGCGCCTTGCCTCGCTATTGCTTGGAAAGGGCCGGGTGCTGCATGTCACCCACCAGCAACTGGCGGATGAACTCGGCAGCGTGCGCGAAATCGTCAGTCGGCTGCTGAAGAGTTTTGCCGACCAAGGGCTGGTGCGGCTGGCGCGAGAGCAGGTGGAAATTCTCGACCCGGCCAGCCTGCGCCGGCTGTCGTCCGAAGGGTCGGGGAAGGGCTGAGGCTCTGTAACCTGGGTTACAGACGGCGGACATACGGAGGTGATCCAATCGCGTCACTGTCCCTTCCTTGCTAGGAGATCCTCATGAAAACGAACGTTGGCGGCATCGACAAGATCCTGCGTATCCTGGTCGGCGTCGCGCTGATCGCCTGGGCGCTGATGGGCGGCCCGGTGTGGGCCTGGATCGGCATCCTGCCGCTGGTCACCGGCGCACTGGGCTGGTGCCCGGCCTACACGCTGATCGGCTTGAACACCTGCCCGCTGAACAAGAGGTAAGCGGCTCGAATCAGCCGCGCGCGCTGCAGTGGTTGGCGATGGCGACGAACTGCTCGACCGACAGTTTCTCGCCGCGCAGGCTCGGATCGATACCGAGTGCCGCGAAATCAGCATCGTCCATGTAATCGCGCAGCGTGTTCTTCAGTGTCTTGCGGCGCTGGCCGAAGGCGGCAGTGACGATCTTGCCCAGCAGCACTTCGTCCTGCGCACCCAACTGATCCTTGGGCAAGGGCGCCATGCGCACGATGCTGGACATGACCTTGGGCGCCGGCCTGAAGGCGCCCGGCGGCACATCGAACATCCGGCCCATGCGGAAGCGGTACTGCAGCATCACCGACAGGCGGCCGTATTCCTCGGTGCCGGGCTCCGCCACCATGCGCATCACCACCTCCTTCTGCAGCATGAAGGTCATGTCCTTCACATGGTCGGCGAACTCCGCCAGATGGAACAGGATGGGGGTGGAGATGTTGTAAGGCAGGTTGCCGACGATGCGAAGCGGCTGGTCGCCACCCGCGCACAGGCTGCCGAAGTCGAATTTCAGCGCATCGCCCTCATGCACCGTGATCTGCGCCGGCGCATAGGTTTCGTGCAGGCGCGCGATCAGATCGCGATCGATCTCGACCACGTGCAGATGCCCTAGACGCTCGATCAGCGGCGCAGTCATCGCGCCCAGGCCAGGGCCGATCTCGACCATCAACTCGCCCGGCTGCGGCCGGATGGCGTCAATGATCTTGCGGATGATGTTGGGGTCGGACAGGAAGTTCTGGCCAAAGCGCTTACGGGCGCGGTGGCCATCGGTCTCGAAATCTTGCATGAAAATCCTTGTGGCTGCGTTCAGTGCGCGGCACGTGCGGCGACCATCGTCGCCGCCAGATCCAGGGCCGCAAACAGGCTGCCCGGGTCGGCCTTGCCACTGCCGGCCAGATCCAGCGCCGTGCCGTGGTCCACCGACGTACGAATGATCGGCAAGCCCAGCGTGACATTGACGCCACCGCCGAAACTGGCGTGCTTGAGCACCGGCAAACCCTGGTCGTGATACATCGCCAGCACGGCGTCAGCCTTTTCCAGCGTATGCGGCACGAACAAGGTGTCGGCCGGCAGCGGACCGACGAGTTGCATACCTTCGGCGCGCAGGCGCTCGAGCACTGGAATGATGACGTCGATTTCTTCGCGCCCCATGTGTCCGCCCTCACCCGCGTGCGGGTTGAGCCCGGCAACGAGGATGCGCGGCGCGCCAATGCCGAAGTGGCGCACTAGATCGGTGTGCAGGATGCGCAAGGTTTCCTCCAGCGCCTGCGGCGTGACTGCGGCCGGCACTTGAGCGAGCGGCAGATGCGTGGTGACCAGCGCAACGCGCAGCCCGCCCCCCACCAGCATCATCACGACACGTGGCGTACCCGTCTTTTCCGCAAGATATTCGGTGTGCCCGCTGAAAGGCATCGAATCCGGTGCGCCCAGACTCTCGCAAATCACGCCCTTGTGCACCGGCGCGGTCACCATGGCAGCGAACTCGCCGTCCAGACAGCCCTGGATCGCGCGATCGAGCAGCCCCAGCACATAGGCGCCATTTGCTGCATCGAGGATGCCCGGGCGAGACGCACAGGCAAGCGGCTGATGCAGGACATCGATCACGTCCGGCGCGGGGGCACTTTCATGCTGCCAATGGCGGAAGGTGACCGGGCTGTCCCACGAAGCCGCGCGCTCGCGCAGCAAATCGAGGTCACCCATCACAACCGGCCTGACCGACCCATCCCAGTCGGCCAAACGCGCGCATAACTCCGGACCGATGCCGGCCGGCTCGCCGCTGGTGATGGCGACGATCGGCTTCGCGCCTGGCTCAGCGCTCACTCGCGCTCCGTACGCAGATCGACATAGGTACTGTCGCGCAACTGACGCAGCCAGTCTTCGTAGGCCTCCTCCGCCTTGCGGTCACGCAGCGCGGCACGGGCGGCATTGCGCTTGCGCTCGTCAGTCACATCCTGGACTCGACGCTCGAGCACCTGAATCAGGTGCCAGCCAAACGGCGACTGGATCGGCGTACTGACTTCGCCCGGCTTCAGCGCGTTCATCGCGCGCTCGAACTCGGGCACCGTATCGCCCGGGTTCAGCCAGCCGAGATCACCCCCTTTTGCGGCGGACAGGTCGGCCGAGTTGGCCTTGGCCAGTTCGGCGAAGTCGGTGCCATTGACCACACGCTCGCGGATGCCGCGCAGCCGGGCCTGAGCATCGACATCGTTGAGCACTTCGGATGTCTTGATCAGGATGTGGCGTGCGCGCGTCTGCTCGAGCTGCTGCACCGCAGTGTCGCCACCGCCACGGCGATCGACCAGGCGCACGATGTGAAGACCCGACGCGCTACGCAGCACCGGCGAAGTCTCGCCTGGCCGCATGTTCCGCACGGCATCGGCGAACAACGCCGGAAGACGATTCATCGGGCGCCAACCGAGCGCACCACCCGACAGGCCATCGGGTGCGTCGGAGACCTCCGCGGCCACCCGGGCAAAATCTTCGCCCGAACGCAGACGCGCCATCACCCTCTCGGCACGCGCACGCAAAGACTCGATCTGCTGCGGCGACGCCCCTTCCGGCGCGCGCAGCAGGATGTGCGCAACCTGGAACTCCTGCCCCGAGAAGGCATCTGCGTTGCTCGCCAGAAAATTGTCGACCTCTGCGTCCGTGACGGCAATCTTGCTCTCTACCTCACGCTCACGCAGCCGGTTCAACAGGATTTCGGTGCGGATCTCGTCACGAAAACGCGACCAGGTCACGCCATCGCGCTCGAGTGCGGCGCGCAGTTGATCGATGCTGAGCTTGTTGTTGCCGGCGATGCGCTCGATCGCGCGCTCGAGCGTGGCGTCATCCACCCGCAGCGAAGTGTCACGTGCGAGTTGCAACTGGGCACGCTCGATGATCAGGCGCTCGAGCAACTGGCGTTCGAGCACCTCGGCCGGCGGCAGTTCGACGCCTTGTCGCTGGAGTTGGCGCACGGCCTGGTCGACACGCGCGCGCAACTGCAGGGCGGTGATGACTTCGTTATTGACGACCGCAACGATGCGATCGACTTCCACCGCGCGCGGCGCGGCATGAACGGACACATTCAGCGCCAGGCAGGTCAGGCCTGCGGCCAACAGCAAACGGGGGCGAAATTGAGAACGGTTCATAGTGTAGGGGTCTGGTGTGGCGCGTACGGCCTCGATCGAAACGGCTCAGTCGAAACCGAACACGCGGTCCGCCGAGGAGTCGTTGATCTTGCCATAGCCCGGCACGCTGCGCGTGATCAGGCTGAGCGGGTTGGAGCCGATGCCGGCGAGGTCGTTGAGTTCGAGCTGGACATAGATCGCCTTGGACACATCGTCACGCTCGATGGCGAAGCGGTGCATGGCCACGCGGAACACCCAGCAGCCACCGTCGTATTCGAGTCCGCCGATCGTCTCGGTGACACGGTCTTCCAGTAGCGAATGGGTCACGCGCCCCACGCCGTACCAACCTCGCCCCAAGGGCCACTGGCCGGAAACGTCGATATCTTCCAGGCCAACCAGGTTCTCGGCAATGCGCAGGTTCGGCGCATAGCGATAACTCAGGTTAAGCACTTTGGCATAGTCAGGCTGATAGCGCATTGACGCATTGACGCGCTCCGTCTTGTTGATCTCGGTGTTGTACTGCACGTAAGAGTTGAGCGACAGCGTCGTCGACACACGCCCACCCAGGCCCGCGAGCAGTTCAGTCCCCCGTCCGGCCTCACGCAATTCATCCCGGTTGTAGAGGAAGACCTCTTGATCGGAGAAATAATAGCGCTGGCCCAGCATTGCACGCAGACGCTCGACACCGGTTTGCGCATCGATGAAACGCGTCGTGACGGCCGCCGTCAGGTCATTGGCGTCGCCGATACGGTCGCTGCCGGAGAAACGGTTCTCCGCGAACATCTGCGCGAAGCCCACATCGAAGCGGCTGGTGTCGAAGAGCGGGATGTCGTCCTGCTGGCGTGATGGAACGCGCAAATAATAGAGCCTCGGCTCCAGCGTCTGGAGATACTGCCCGCCGAAAATTGAAGTGTCGCGCTCGAAGAACAATCCAGAGTCGGCCGACACGATCGGGAGCGAGCGCGTAATCGAATCACGCTCGTTCGCGGTGAGCGGCGAGCGATCGAGATCGTAGCTTGTGTAATGCACGCCGACCTTGGGCGTGAAAAACCACGCTGCACCCGACATCGGAAGAGACAACTGAGGATACGCAACGAGACGGGTTCCTTCGTCCTTGTTCTTGTCCGCGTCCTCGTGGGCGAACTTGACGAACTCCGTCTGCAATGCCGCAACCACGCCACCCGGCAGATCGGGACGGGCACCGGACAGCAACACCTGCGGCAACCTGCGATAGGGCGAAACGTTCGGCGACGCCGGATCGGGGCTCAGGGTCTGGTAGCTCTGCGCGAGCACGGACGCGCTCCACCCACTGTCGCCCTGGTAGATGAGTTGCCCCTGCCGAAGCAGGTTCACCTGCGAGGTGACGCCCACACGCGAGGACAGGTCCTCGAAGTACTGGTCGTCCGACACCGAATTCAAGTCCAGCGAACCGTACAGGCTGGGCGTGATGCGCTGTCTGTGCTGCAGCGAGGCCAGCGTGCGCTCTTCACCGGTGACGCGATCCTTGGGCATCCACTCCGCGCGCGCACTCCCGGTGTAGTCCTGGCTCAGGTAACGAAACTCGCCGCCCAGCTGAACACCACGCCGGCCCGTGAAACGGGGCGTGATCGTGGCGTCATAGTTCGGTGCGATATTCCAGTAGTAAGGCGCCGTCAGATCGACACCGGTCTTGTTGGACGAACCGAAAGTGGGCGGCAGGAGGCCGGACTGCCGCTGGCCGGTGAGCGGGAACTCTGCCCACGGCATCCAGAAGATCGGCGTATCCATGAAGACGATCGAGCCGCCCTGTGCGGTGCCGACTTCACGGTCGTAATCGAGATCGAGTTCGCGCGCCTTGATGTACCAATCGGGGTCGGCCGCCTGGCAGGTAGACCAGGTCGCATTCTGCAGACGGTACTGGTTTTCGCCTTCCAGGCGCAGCAGGTCGGCCTGACCACTACCAGCGACCGTGCGCGCTTCTTCGCCGCTGAGGTTGGGCTGGCGCTGACGTGACAACTGGTAAGCGGGTGATTCGAAGCTACCCGTGCTTTCACCGATCACCAACGTGGCCTTCGGGCCCGAAATGGTGTCGTTACCCTGCCGCAACTGTACGTTGCCTTCGGCAAGGGCTTCATCGGTGGGCTCGCGATAGGTCACCCGGTCGGCGGTCAGCACGATGTCGTCACGCTGAAGCTCGGCATTGCCGTCAGCGACCAGTTCAACGGTGCGCGCGCCCAGGATGCGCAAGGCCTTCACCGACGTGCTCCCCGCCGGCAAGGCCACCGTTGGCTCGGACTGAGGCACCGCCTGCGGTCGGGATGGCGCAGGTGCAGGCTGCTGGGTAACGGATACACGGCCACGCGCTGGCGCAACGAACGTGGGGGAAGGCGGCACAACGGGCTTTGCGGCCGTAGCAGGCGCGGGCTGCGCCGAAGGCACCGGCTTGGCCACGCCCTTGCCGTCACGCACAAGCTCAGGTGACACCAGCAGCGGCGGCAAGCCAGCGGCGACAGCCGTGCCGGACATCCAGCACAGCAGAAAGGGGATCAGGCGCATGCGCGTTTTCAGAGGCATGACAGGCTAGCGGTTCCTGTCGTTCGCAGGGCAATCCCCTGTCGCACGACCGTGTTGATAAACTCGCGGATTGTACACGAACGCCCGTGGAGAACCCGTTTGCATCGTCTCGAACAGCTCAAGACCTGGCTCGCCGCCACCCTGCCCGGCCAGGCATTCGAACTTGCCCCAGCCTCGGCCGACGCCAGCTTCCGCCGTTACTTCCGTGCCACCTTCGCCGATGGCAGCCCCTCGCGCGTCATCATGGATGCCCCGCCCGACAAGGAAGACGTGCGCCCCTGGCTGCACGTGGCCGAGCTGTTCCGCGGCGCCGGAGCGCACGTGCCCGAGGTGCTCGCGCAAGACCTGACGCAAGGTTTCCTGCTGCTGTCGGACCTGGGCTCGACCACTTACCTGAACGCCCTCAAGGCGCAGGACGACGCGCAGCGCGCCGCCCACCTCTACGCCGACGCCCTCGGGTCGCTTGCGGCCATCCAGCGTGCCAGCCGCCCGGGCGTGCTGCCCGAATACGACCGCGCCCTGCTGCTGCGCGAACTGCAACTCTTCCCCGAGTGGTACATCACCCGCCACAAGGGCGCAACGCTGACCGAGGCCGAAACCGCCACGCTGAACGCCACGTTCGAGAAGATCCTCGCAATCAACCTCGCCGAACCACAGGTTTTCGTGCATCGCGACTACCACTCGCGCAACCTGATGCTGCTCGATCCTGCCGAAGGCCGCGGCGCCAACCCGGGCATCATCGATTTCCAGGACGCGGTCTATGGCCCGATCAGCTACGACCTGGTGTCGCTGTTCAAGGACGCCTACATCCGCTGGGACGAGGAATTCATCCTCGACCTGCTGATCCGCTACTGGGAAACCGCGAAGAAGCTCGGCCTGCCGGTGCGCGAGGAGTTCGCCGACTTCCACCGCGACTTCGAGTGGATGGGCGTGCAACGCCATATCAAGGTACTCGGCATCTTCGCCCGCCTCTATCACCGCGACGGCAAGGACGGCTATCTGGCCGACATACCGCTGGTGATGGATTACCTGCGCCGCGCCTGCAAGCGCTACCGCGACCTCGGCCCGCTGCTGAAACTGCTCGACCGCCTCGAACCCGAGGACGTGCAGGTCGGCTACACCTTCTGACCACCATGACCACCGCGATGATCCTCGCCGCCGGCCGCGGCGAGCGCATGCGCCCGCTGACGGACCACACGCCCAAGCCGCTGCTGGCGGTGGGCGGCAAACCGCTGATCGTGTGGCACATCGAACGCCTGCGCGCCGCGGGCTTCACGAGGCTCGTCATCAACCACGCCCACCTTGGCCATGTGCTGGAAGAAACGCTGGGCGACGGCTCGGCCTTCGGCGTGCACATCGCCTGGTCACCCGAGGGCAGCGCCCTGGAAACGGCCGGCGGCATCCGCCACGCCTTGCCGCTGCTGGGCGACACGCCCTTCATCGTCATCAATGGCGATGTGTTCTGCAATGTTGATTGCACTGCATTGCGAACCGCAGCCGAACGCCTGTGCCACGACGGCGACCTCGCCCACCTGCTGCTGGTCGACAACCCCGATCACCATCCTGCAGGCGACTTCCATCTCGACGCCGCAGGACGCGTCCACGCCGATGGTGCGCCACGCCTGACCTTCTCCGGCATCGGCGCCTACCACCCTGCCCTCTTTGCCGCGCTGGAGGACAACGTGCCCGCCAAGCTTGCGCCCTTGCTACGGGACGCGATGACAGCCGGCACGGTCAGTGGCCAGCACCATCGCGGCCGCTGGGTCGATGTCGGCACGCCCGCCCGGCTCGCCGAGCTGGACACCGAACTGCGTGCGATGAAGCCCGCACACTGACGCACTTTTGAGCCAGTCTGCAGTCAGACTCGCCGTCAGCCCACACACGAGCCCATGCCATAATCTTCGGCCATGAACGCACCGACCCCGCCCACCTTGCCCCAATCGAACTTCGCGCCCACGCCCGACCTCGCCCCTTTCCGCGCACGCCGCGAACGCCTGCTGGCGCGCATGCAGGCCGCGGGCGGTGGCGTTGCCATCCTGCCGACTGCGCCCGAGCGTATTCGCAACCGCGACGCGCATTACCCCTACCGGCACGACAGCTACTTCTATTACCTGACCGCCTTCCGCGAGCCCGAAGCCGTCGTCGTCCTGGTCGCGGGCAAGGACACGAAGCAAATCCTGTTCTGCCGCGAAAAGAACGAGGAACGCGAGATCTGGGACGGCTATCGCTACGGGCCGGAGGCGGCACGCGAGATTTTCGGCTTCGACGAAGCCTGGACCATCGGCGACCTTGAAAAGCGCCTGCCCGACACCCTCGCCGATCAGCCCTTGCTGTGGACGAGCCTGGGTTACGACAACGAATGGGACGCCAAGGTACTGGGCGCACTCAATGCGGTGCGCGACAAAGCGCGCAGCGGACTCACCCCGCCGCACTCGGTGCGCGACCTGCGCGCCGAGCTCGACGAGATGCGCCTCATCAAGGACGCCAGCGAACTCGCGACCATGCGCCGCGCGGCGCAGATTTCCGCTGTCGCCCACCGTCGCGCCATGCAGACAACGCAACCGGGCCGCTTCGAATACGAAATTGAAGCCGAACTGCTGCACGCTTTCCGCAGCGCCGGCAGCCAGGCGCCAGCCTACACCTCCATCGTGGCTGGCGGCGCCAACGCCTGCGTGCTGCACTACGTCGAAAACGACCGCCGCCTGCAGGACGGCGACCTGCTGCTGATCGACGCCGGCTGCGAGCTCGACGGCTACGCGTCGGACATCACCCGGACGTTTCCGGTCAGTGGCCGCTTCAGCGCGGCGCAGCGGGATGTTTACGAACTGGTGCTGGCCGCACAGTTTGCAGCGCGCGACGCCACCCACCCCGGCGCGCACTGGAACGAACCCCACGAAGCCGCGGTGAAGGTGCTCGCCCAAGGCATGCTCGACCTCGGCCTGCTGCAGGGCAGCCTTGACGGCGTGCTGGAGAACGGCGACTACCGCCGTTTCTACATGCACCGCACCGGACACTGGCTGGGCATGGACGTGCATGACGCGGGCGAATACAAGCTCGGCGGCGACTGGCGCCCGCTGGTCGAAGGCATGGTGCTGACGATCGAGCCCGGCTGCTACATCCGCCCGGCGGCCGACGTGCCGGAACACTTCTGGAACATCGGCATCCGCATCGAGGACGACGCCATCGTCACCACGGATGGCTGCGAACTGATTACCGAAGACGCGCCCAAGGCCGTCACGGAAATCGAAGCCCTGATGCGGGACGCTCGCCATGCCTGACACTGCCACGCACGACGTACTGATCGTCGGCGCCGGCCCCGTCGGCCTGGCGCTGGCACTGGCGCTGAAGGACGCCGGCCTCGACATCGTGCTGGCCGACGCCCGCCCCCGCGACGCCGTCGCCAGCGACCCGCGCGACCTGGCCCTGGCCCATGGCAGCCGGCTGACATTGCAACGCCTTGGCGCGTGGGATGCACTGCCTGCGACACCGATCGAGCACATCCATATCTCGCAACAGGGTGGCCTTGGGCGCACGCTGATCGACGCAGTCGAACACGACCTGCCCGCGCTTGGCTACGTCGCCTCAGCAGGCGCACTGGCCAGCACGCTGCGGGCCGCCGTCGACGCGGCGGGCATTCCGGTGCTCGACGAAACCGAAGTCGTCAATCTGGCGCCCGGCGCCACGGAGGTCATCGCCAGCCTGGCCGGCGCCGGGCGTCCCGCCACGATCCTGCGCGCCCGTCTGGCCGTATGCGCAGAGGGCGGTCTGCGTGCAGGCGACGCCAACGTGGTGGAGCATGATTATCGACAACACGCCTTGATCGCCCAGGTCGGCGTCGCAGGCGGGCATCGCGGTACGGCCTTCGAGCGTTTCACCCACGAAGGCCCGCTCGCCCTGCTGCCGAAGGGCGACGGCTACGCACTTGTCCATGTGGTCCGCCCCGACACGGCCGACGCCTTGCTAGCGCTTGATGACGTGGCTTATCTTGCGCGCTTGCAGGCGCATCTCGGCGGCCGCGCCCGGCTGACCCACGTGAGCCCACGCCTGCGTTACCCACTGGTGCTGCGCTACCGCAGAGCCTCGATCGGGGACCGCAGCGTCTGGCTCGGCAACGCGGCACAGACGCTGCACCCGGTTGCAGGGCAAGGCTTCAACCTCGCACTTCGGGACGTCTGGGCGCTCGCCGACGCTTTGCTGCGCCACTGCACTGCCGACGCCAAATCGGGGCCCTGCGATCCCGGCAGCGCCGCCGTGCTGGCCGACTATGCACGCAGCCGCGGTCTTGATCGCCTGGGCACGATCCGCTTCACCGACACGCTGGTGCGCGTCTTCAGCAACGACTTCGCCCCCCTGCGCCACGCCCGTGGCGCAGCCCTGCTGGCACTCGACGTTTTCCCGCCGCTGCGCAACTTCATCGCCCGGCGCATGATGTTCGGCGCCCGCGCCTGGCCCTGAATACGGACGGCGTGCGACGCCAGTCATGCCCGGCGCCCGCGTTGCGCCGGAGCAAATTCGCCCGCGAAGCGCCGCAGCCGGCAGCGTCATCGGTTAAAATGCTGGTTTTTCCTGCTCGACCAGACACATGCAGTTCGCCGGCTTCACCTTGCGCAACAACCTCTTCGTCGCTCCGATGGCCGGTGTGACGGACCGTCCTTTCCGCCAGTTGTGCAAGAAACTCGGCGCGGGTGTCGCCGTGTCCGAGATGGTCACTTCCAACTCGCTGCTGTATGGCAGCGAGAAGACCCGTCGCCGCGCCGACCATACCGGCGAAGTCGATCCGATCTCGGTGCAGATCGCCGGCGCCGACCCGGCGATGATGGCCGAGGCGGCGAAATACAACGCCGACAACGGCGCGCAGATCATCGACATCAACATGGGCTGCCCGGCCAAGAAGGTATGCAATGTGATGGCCGGCTCGGCGCTGATGCAGGACGAGCCCCTGGTCGCGCGCATCCTTGAGGCGGTGGTCAAGGCCGTGCCCGATACGCCGGTCACGCTCAAGTTCCGCACCGGCTGGAACCGCGCCAACAAGAATGCCCCCATCGTCGCGCGCATCGCCGAAGAATCCGGCATCCGCGCCATCGCCATCCACGGTCGCACGCGTGCCGACCAGTACATGGGCGAGGCCGAGTACGACACCATCGCCCACGTCAAGACCTTGGTGAAGATTCCGGTGATCGCCAACGGCGACATCACCAGCCCGCAGAAAGCCAAGTACGTGCTCGACTACACCGGTGCCGACGGTGTGATGATCGGTCGCGCCGCCCAAGGGCGTCCGTGGATCTTTCGTGAGATCGAACACTACCTGGCGACAGGTGAGTTGATGCCGCCCCCGCTGGTCAGTGAAATTCACCAGGTCTGTCGCGAGCATCTCGCCGATCTGTACGGTTTCTATGGCGACGATCGCGGCGTGAAGATCGCGCGCAAACACATCTCCTGGTACACCAAAGGCCTGGTCGGCTCTGCCGCCTTCCGCCGCGCCATGAACCAGATTCCCGACATTCCCGCCCAGCTCGCAGCGGTCGACGAATTCTTCGGCCACCTCGCCGAAGCCAACGACCGCCTGAGCTACGAGGCCGAACTCCCGCAGGAACTCGCCGCATGAGTGGCCGCAGCAATGAAATCGCGGACGCTGTCGTCCGCACGCTGGACCAGTATTTCCGCGACCTCGACGGCGAAAAGCCGGCCGCCATCCACGACATGGTGATCCGCAACGTCGAGCGCCCGATGCTGCAGTTCGTGCTCGAGCAGGCCAAGGGCAACCAGACCGTTGCCGCCGATATGCTGGGCATCAACCGCAACACGCTGCGCCGCAAGCTCACCGACTACGACCTGCTGTAATCGGTCCGCCCAACCCGTTTTTCCATCCTCGCTTTCGCCCCCACGATGAACGTCACCCAAGCCCTGATCAGTGTTTCCGACAAACGCGGCGTGCTCGACTTCGCCCGCGAACTTTCCGCGCTCGGCGTCAAGCTGCTGTCGACCGGCGGCACCGCCAGCCTGCTGCGCGAAGCTGGCCTGCCGGTGACCGACGTGTCCGAGCACACCGGCTTCCCGGAAATGCTCGACGGCCGCGTCAAGACCCTGCACCCCAAGGTGCATGGTGGCATCCTCGCCCGCCGCGATCTGACTGAGCACATGGACACGATCGCCGCACACGACATCGGCCGTATCGACCTGGTGGTGGTGAACCTCTACCCCTTCCAGCAGACCGTGGCCAAGCCCGACTGCACGCTGGAAGACGCGATCGAGAACATCGACATCGGCGGCCCCACCATGGTGCGCGCCGCAGCCAAGAACCACGGTAACGAGCAGGGCGGCGTCGGCATCGTGACCGACCCCGAGGACTACGCCGGCATCGTTGCCGAGCTCAAGTCCAATAGCGGCAAGCTCAGCCACAAGACCCGCTTCGCGCTCGCGGTGAAGGCCTTCACTCACACCGCGCGCTACGACTCGGCGATTTCCAACTACCTGACCGCGCTGGTCACCAATGACGCGGGCGACGTGTCCTTGCAGACCTACCCCGAGCGCCTGCAACTGGCCTTCGACAAGGTGCAGGACCTGCGCTACGGCGAAAACCCCCACCAGACCGCAGCTTTCTACCGCCAGCCCGGCGCAGCGGAAGGCGGCATCGCCGGCTACACCCAGCTGCAGGGCAAAGAGCTGTCGTACAACAACATCGCCGACGCCGACGCGGCCTGGGAATGCGTCAAGGCCTTCGACGGCGCGGTGCCGGCCTGTGTCATCGTCAAGCACGCCAACCCCTGTGGCGTGGCCCTTGGCGCCAGCCCGCTGGAAGCCTACAAGAAAGCGTTCTCCACCGACCCGACCTCGGCCTTCGGCGGCATCATCGCCTTCAACGGCGAAGTCGACCGCGCCGCGGCAGAAGCGGTGTCGGCACAGTTCCTCGAAGTGCTGATCGCGCCGGCCTACACTGCCGACGCCCTCGAACTGCTCGCCAGCAAGAAGAACGTGCGCGTGCTCACCTGCGCACTCGGCCAGCCTGCCGGCGCCTTCGACTACAAACGCGTCGGCGGCGGCCTGCTGGTGCAGAGCGCCGACGAAGCCCGCATCCAGATCGCCGACATCAAGGTGGTGACCCAGCGTGCGCCGACCGAGGCCGAGATGCGTGACATGCTGTTCGCCTGGCGCGTGGCCAAGTACGTCAAGTCCAACGCCATTGTGTACTGCAAGGACGGCATGACCGTCGGCGTCGGCGCAGGCCAGATGAGCCGCGTCGATTCGGCCCGCATCGCCAAGATCAAGGCTGAAAACGCCGGTCTGCAGATCGCAGGCTGCGTGGTGGCATCGGACGCCTTCTTCCCTTTCCGTGACGGCCTCGACGTGCTGGCCCAGGCGGGCGCCACCGCGGTGATCCAGCCGGGCGGCTCGATGCGCGACGAGGAAGTGATTGCGGCGGCTGACGAGCAGAATATCGCCATGGTGTTCACCGGCTTCCGCCACTTCCGCCACTAAGCGCAGTTCTTGCAGTAACTCGGAGCAACACATGAAAGTCCTCGTCATCGGTTCCGGCGGTCGCGAACACGCGCTGGCCTGGAAGCTCGCCCAGTCGCCCAAAGTCACCCGTGTGCTGGTGGCGCCGGGCAACCCCGGCACCGCGCGCGAGCCCAAGCTGCAGAACGTCGCCGTGACGGCGGTGCCCGACCTGGTCGAACTCGCCCGCAACGAGCAGGTGGGCTTCACCGTGGTCGGCCCCGAGGCACCGCTGGCGGCCGGCGTGGTAGACGCCTTCCGCTCGGCTGGCCTGCCGATCTTCGGCCCGACCAAGGCCGCCGCCCAGCTCGAAAGCTCGAAGGACTTCGCCAAGCAGTTTCTCGTCCGTCACAACATCCCGACGGCGAAGTATCAAACCTTCTCCGACGCGGCCGCAGCCCACGCCTACATCGACACCGAAGGCGCGCCGATCGTCATCAAGGCCGACGGGCTGGCTGCAGGCAAGGGGGTCGTGGTGGCGATGAGCGCCGACGAGGCCCACGCCGCAATCGACATGATGCTGCTCGACAACAAGATGGGCGATGCCGGCGCGCGAGTCGTGATCGAGGAGTTCATGCAAGGCGAGGAGGCCAGCTTCATCGTCATGGCTGACGGTCGCAACGCCATGGCACTGGCCACCAGCCAGGACCACAAGCGCCTCAAGGACGGCGACGAAGGCCCGAACACCGGCGGTATGGGCGCCTACTCACCGGCCCCGGTCGTCACCCCCGATGTCCATGCGCGCGTGATGCGCGAAGTCATCAACCCGACGCTCGCCGGCATGGCTGCGGACGGCCTGCCCTACACCGGCTTCCTTTACGCCGGACTGATGATCGACAGTGAAGGCCGTCCCCGTGTGGTCGAGTTCAACTGTCGCATGGGCGACCCCGAGACGCAGCCGATCATGATGCGGCTCAAGACCGATCTCGCCGATCTGATCGAAGCCGCCATCGCCGGCAAGCTCGACCAGACCGAAGCCGAGTGGGATCGTCGCTTCGCACTGGGTGTCGTGCTGGCAGCAGCCGGATATCCCGACAGCCCGCGCAAGGGTGATGCAATTTTCGGCCTGCCAACCGGCGAGGTCGAGGACGCACACGTCTTCCATGCCGGCACGGCAGAACAGGATGGCCAGGTGGTGACTGCCGGTGGACGCGTACTGTGTGTCACCGCCCTGGGCGACAACGTCCGCACGGCTCAGAAGCGGGCTTATGAACTCGCAGACGGCATTACCTTCGACGGTCGCCAGTATCGCCGCGACATCGGCTACCGTGCTCTGGGGCGCAAGGGCTGACTCCGACTGCCTGTAACGGGCATCAGCAAGGCTTGCAGGCACTGACATCCCACTTCGCCGAGGCTATCCTATGGCTGCGTGCATATCCTGTGCGCGCAGCCATCGTCAAAACCTGGGAGGCGCTGATGTCCGTCAAGTTCGAGATCACCAAAACAGAGAAGGGCGAGTTCCACTTCAAGCTGCTCAACACCGACGGCAAGACACTGCTGCGCAGCGAAGGCTACAACGCCAAAAGCAGTTGCACGAATGGCGTCGAATCGGTTCGCAAGAACGCCGGTAATGACAAGCACTTTGAAGTGAAAGCGGCCTCCGATGGCCGCCCTTATTTCAACCTCAAAGCCAGCAACGGCCAAGTCATCGGCACCAGCCCGATGTTCAGCGACGCAACCGCCTGCGAAGCGGCCATTGCCGCCACCAAAGCCGGCGCAGCCGATGCGGCCGTCGATGACCAGAGCTGAACCACGATGAACCCTGCCACCGTCAAACCCTGGTTTACCGATCTTCAGCAAGACATCGTCAGCCGTCTTGAAGCTTTTGACGGCAAGCCGTTCGAGGCTGACGGCTGGGAAAGACCCGGCGGCGGTGGCGGCCTGACCCGTGTCATCGAAGAAGGCAATTTCTTCGAGCGCGGCGGCGTCAATTTTTCGCATGTGATGGGTGACGGCATGCCTGCGTCCGCCACTGCACACCGTCCGGAACTGGCCGGCCGGCGCTTCGAAGCCATGGGTGTGTCGTTGGTGCTGCACCCGCGCAACCCCTACTGCCCAACGGTGCATATGAACGTGCGCTGCTTCGTTGCCTTGGCTGACGGCAAGACGCCCGTATGGTGGTTCGGCGGCGGCATGGACCTGACGCCCTACTACCCCTTCGAAGAGGACGTTCGACACTTCCACCGCACCTGCAAGGCTGCGGTTTTGCCCTACGGGGGCGAGGCTGAGTATGTGCGCTTGAGGGACTGGTGCGATCGTTACTTCTTCCTCAAACATCGTAACGAGCCGCGTGGCGTAGGGGGGCTGTTCTTCGACGATCTGGGCGCAGATGGAAACACCGACTTCGAGACAGCTTTCGGTCTGACGCAATCCGTTGGCAATGCTTTTCTCGATGCCTATCTGCCGATCATCGAGCACCGCAAGGATCTGCCCTACGGCGAGCGCGAGCGCGATTTCCAGGCCTATCGTCGTGGACGCTATGTGGAGTTCAACCTGGTTTTCGACCGCGGCACGCTATTCGGATTGCAGTCGGGCGGGCGTACCGAATCCATCCTGATGTCGATGCCGCCCGTCGTGAAATGGCGTTATGACTGGCACCCCGAGCCGGGCTCGGCAGAAGCGCGCCTGTACGACGAATTCCTCAAGCCACGCGCCTGGGCCTGAGTTGGAAAACCCGCGGCAATCACACGGTCACGACTGACACCGGAACGAGCGCAGTTTTCTGCTCGCCACGCCCCGCCACAATCTCGGCGGCAGCGCGATAATGAGGCTGTGCTTCGTCCTTTCGCTCAAGATTCTCGAGCAGATGCGCCAGCGCGAGATTGGCCTCGACGGTAGAGCCGTGCTGAATGGAGGACTCCAGATAGCTCTGCGCCTTGCCCCACAGCTGTGCCCGTACGCACAATTGGCCAAGCGAATACAACAGCCCCGCATCGCGCGGCTGATGCGGCAACCAGCCCTCCGCTTTCTGCAAACAGGCGCGCACGTCACCCTCATCTACGGCGCAGCAGGCATATTGCCGCGCCAAGCCCGAGTCCCACTGCTCATCCAACAGGCGCTCGACCTGCTTGCGCGCAAGTCCGCCGTGTCCAACCTTTGCCAGCAACGGTAGAGCGCGCTCGATCAGGCCGCGGTCCTGTAGCTCACTCGCCGGCATCGCCTTCCAATATGCGACCAGCGCATCACCCTCACCGGCGAGCTCACGCATGCGCTCGACATGTCCACGGCGCAACATCGGAGAAGCCTGCTCATCGGTCAAGGCCTTGTGCTTACGCAACTGGCGAACCGTGCTCACCAACTCTTCCCACTTGCCCAGCGCAGAGGCCACACGTGACTCCAGCCGCAACATGGCGATATGGCGATGCCCGCCCTCGCGCAGGGTTGCAAGCCGCACAGCGGCTTCATCGAAACGGCGCGCCTCGACGGCCAGCTCGGCTTCTGTCATCAAGCGTGCAACCTCTCCGCCAGGCCCTTTTTCAGCAGCATGCGCAAGCCACTCGCGATAACGCGGCTCATCCTGCAGAGCATGTGCAGCACGAGCGGCAACCAGTGCGGCCATCGCCGCGCCCTCACCGGTTTCATAGGCGCGCGAAGCAGACTTCAGCGATTGTGAAAAACGACCTTCGAACAAGGCATTCACGGAGTCGGTCAACGCCCGGCCCGCACGCTCGCGCCTGCGGCGCTCACGCCATTGTGCGACCCGCGTCGGCAGTTGAAGTGTGCGGCTGATGACACGAACAGTCGCATAACCCAGGGCAAAACCGAGCACGACGATGACGACCAACAAGTTCAGCGACAACTGGACACGCCAAGGCGGCGCCACCAGCAGCACATAACCATCATTGAGGCCGGCAACCATCGCCACCCCTACCGCAATGGCGAAGATGCCGATCAACCAGATCAGGGTACGCATCGCTCGCCCCTTACTGTGCAACCGGCGCGGCTTGCGCGCCCGGCTCGGCATGGGTCGCAGACGGCGAGACCGCGGCGGGCGACGTCACCACAGGGCGCTCACCCCGTGCCTGCATCATGTTCAATGCGGCAAAGCTTTCGGTCAGCGTGGGGAGTTCAGTGCGCACCGACACCGACTCCAGCGCTTTCAATTCCTGTAGCGCCATCTGCACACGCTCATCACGCAAATCAAAGAATCGCTCGATCCATGTACGCGCCTGGACCAAGTCGGCCGAATAAGTGCGGCCATCGCGCGCCAGCAACGCAAGCCGCGCCGTCAGCAGGCGGATCTTCAGATTCTCACGCAGGAAGGTGTTCTGTGCGGGAGCCAGCAACACCGGGTCATCCTGATCAAGGCGTTCCATGCGCACCAGGCCACGCACCTCGCGCCAAATGTCGCCCATCAGTTCGCGCGCGTACCCCACGCCCTTCGTCATCCAGTCGTCTGCCGGGGCGCTCTCGCCGGTATCGGTCTTGGGCGCGAGGGCGGGCGCCGGCAACTGCCCCTCGAAGGCCAGCGGCATGGCGTCGGCACGCTCCAGCAGCCGCTCCAGGCGCAGGCCCAGTCCGGGCACATCCACCACCGGCTGCAACTTCAGCGCTTCGATGTCACGCGCCAACGCCCGGCGCAAGGGTGCGTACTGCCCACGGTCGTGCGCTGCGAGCCGCGCATCCGCCTGGTCCAACGCAACCAGCGCAGCTTCGACGTTACCCGCCAGTTGCAACTGCTGCGCCGCCAAGGCGAGCGCCTGTTCGACTTCCGCGACCAGACCGTCCTCGCGCGAGCGTGAGAACTCCTGATAGAGCGCTTCCAGCGCTGCGGCCTGCCCTTCGGTAGCCTCGACCTTGGATTCGAGCGCACCCAGCTTGCCCTGCAGGGAAGCGATGGTCTCCTGCTGCTGGCGCACGATGCCACGCGCCTCTGCGCCGACGCTTTCGCTCTCGGCCAGACGACTGGCCAGGGTTTCACGCAACTGCGCGGACTGCACATGCGTATCGCGCGCCTGCCAGGCCGCCCAACCCGCAATGCCGCAGCCCGCCAGCGCCACCAGCAACGCCCACCACGCAACCGCTTGGCGTGCCGTGACGGGCCCGGCCACGGCCGCTTGCCCCCGCTCGGTTGGCTGTTCGGGCATGGCGTCGTCCTTGCGGGAAGATTGTGGGGCGCCCGGAGGCTGGGTCAGTGCGGGAGTTTCGTCGTTCATGGCCAGAGTTTAACCAAAGTACTTCGTCAATGCCTGCAGCAGTCCATCATCACCGGCGGGGGTCTCGATGACCTTCGCAAATCCGGCATCGCGCGCCTGCACGGCAATGCGGGCATGGGACGCGAACACCGGAACATCATGCAAGGCACGCAAACCTTCACCGCCGAGAATCAAGGCAAGGTTGCGCACACCTTCACTGCTGGTCAGCAACAACGCGTCGAGCTCACCACGCGCAGCCGGCTGCAGCAGGATCGCGGGGTCGAGTTGTGGACAGTAACGCCGGTAGCACGTGACGTATTCAACCTGCGCACCGCGTTCGCGCAAGGTATCGCGAATCAGATCCCGCCCGCCGTCACCACGGAAAATCAGCACCTTGCGGCCACGGATCGCCGCGGCAGCAAACTCGGGCAAGGCCAGTACCGATTCACTGTCGAAGCCATCCTGCGGCACGATCGGCTCAAGAAAACCGCGCTGCAGCAGCACGCGCTCGCTCCCTTTGCCCACCGTCGCCACACGCAGGCCAGCAGGCCAGCTCCGGCGCGCGAGCACGAAATCGAGCGCATGATGTATCGCATTGGGGCTGACGAAAAACGCGAGGTCGAACTCATCCAGGCGCGGCACGATCGCTTCGAGTTGCGCCGTATCCGGGGCAGGCGCAATGGCCAGCACCGGAAAACGTATCGTGTGCCCGCCTGCGACTTCGATGCGTCGGCACAGGCTATCGGCTTGCTCCTGGGGTCGCGTCACGACCAAGGTGCGTCCAGCCAGCGCTGCGGACTTACCCGAGACGGCCTGCGGATCTGAACTCATGCTGATTAGCGAAGGCTACGGTTCAACCAAGGTCAGCGAGGATCGCCTCGGCACCCTGCGACCGCAAATCTTCAGCCAGCGCACGCCCCAAGTCCTCGGCCTCGATCGGCAGCCCCTCTCGCTCGGCACGCACGATCTCGCTGCCATCGGGCCGAGCCACGAAACCACGCAGCCACACTTTGCCATCTCGCATCAGCGCATAGGCGCCCAGCGGCACTTCGCAACTCCCCGCCAGGGCACGTGCGACGGCACGTTCGGCCAGTACGCAGGCAGTGGTGTCAGCATCGACCAGCGGCTGCAAGCAAGCGATGACGTCCTTGCGCGAAGATAGACATTCGATCCCCAGCGCCCCCTGTCCCGCAGCCGGCAAGGACACTTCAGCCGGCATCACCGAGCGGATACGCTCACCGAGGCCGAGGCGGGTCAAGCCTGCTGCGGCGAGGATGATCGCGTCGTACTGACCTTCATCGAGCTTACGCAGACGCGTATCGAGATTGCCCCGCAGACTGGTCACGCCAAGGAAGGGATACTGGGCATGGATCTGCGATTCACGGCGTAATGATGAGGTACCGACCACGGCGCCCGGCGGCATGTCAGCCAGACTCTCGTAACGGCTGGACACGAAAGCATCGAGCGGCACCTCGCGCGCGGTGATGCAGGGCAACACGAATTCCTCGCCCATCACCATCGGCACATCTTTCATCGAGTGCACAGCGATGTCGGCGCGACCATCGAGCAGCGCAGTCTCGAGTTCTTTGACGAACAAGCCCTTGCCGCCAACCTTGGCCAACGGCCGGTCGAGGATCTGGTCACCACGCGTCGTCATGCCGAGCAGCTCTACCCGGCAACCGGGATACAATCCTTCGAGACGGGCCTTGATGTGCTCGGCTTGCCACAAAGCAAGGCGGCTTTCACGGGTGGCAATGATGATGCGCTCGGGATTCGCTTGGCTCACG
>Ga0209066_10000326_pt1 | contig 70978 bp, 42 predicted proteins | sample All_14_2_FD_187198 | JGI IMG/M metagenome (GOLD analysis project Ga0209066, IMG submission 187198) | Freshwater microbial communities in response to fracking from Pennsylvania, USA - Allegheny Zone_MetaG_DW_15 (SPAdes) (version 2) ...
GGCTAGGCGGGCTGGGGGATGTCGCGGGTGCCGCGGCAGTCGGGGTAGCCGGAGCAGCCCCAGAAATCGCCTGTGCCGGAGTGGCGCCGGCGCATGGGCTTGCCGCACTCGGGGCAGGCGGGCGTTTCCGTGTCGCGCGCGGCAACCCGCGCTTGGGTCATGCGCTCGCGAATGCCGCCGGACTCGACGAAGGCGGACTCTTGAGACTGAAGCTGCTTGCCCAGGAGCGACAGCGTGCGCTGCACGAGGACGATCAGCGCGTTGGCGACGACCGTCGCGTCGGCGTGTTCCAGCCAGGGATCGAACTTCGCCTTCTCGCGGTGCAGGTAGATCCAATAGTCGTGCAGGGCGTCATCGGAATAGACGAACGGCTCAAGCGTGATGCCGTTGACGGCTTTGTAGTCCTCCGAGTGAATGCTCCACGGGATCGAGCCTCGGCAGGCCAGAAAGTCCTCAAGATCCCCCAGCAGTTCCGCGAGGCTTCCTTTGGCGACGTCCGTCAGCTTGATTTCCGTCTCCGTGGAGGTCTTGGCCCGCTCTGAGCCTTCGACGATGTTCTGCTTGCCGGAGCGCGACGCGCCGACCATCTGGCCGGCCAGCTTGCCCAGCGGATCGTCCTTCCAATCGACGAAGCGACGGACAAAACTAATCGTGCCCAAGTGGACGATCGTCGCGAAGTTGAACGAGTAGAGCCGACGGTATCCTCCGCTCTTGTTGAAGATCGAGCCCATGACTGACCTCCTTTGCGTGTCTCCTTCCCATCACGCTCGTCGCAAGTCGCGCGTCGCGAGTCGAGAAATCCGGGGAAGATCCGCGACTTGCGACTCGCGACGAGCGGGCGAACCGCTTACGGCAGGACCAGCACGAGAAGCTGGGCTTGGGCGAGGTCCTTGCCGCTGGAGGTGAAGGTCCAGTCGCGCGTCTTGCCCTCGGAGTTGCCGAGGCCGAGGTCGCAGGTGTGGCCGCTGCCAAACTTGTTGAAGCAGAGGATCGTCTGCTTGGCCTTCCAGTTGTGGATCTGCATCGCGCCGTAGCCCGCGCCGCCCTTGGGGTCCATGGCGTCGCCGAAATCGTACACGCCGTCTTCCGCGCCGGGGATCTTGGCCGCGTTCTGCGAGCCGAAGTTGCTGGGGTAGAACTCGATGTTGCAGCCCTCGGCGAACTCGCCGGCCGTCACGCCCTTGGCGTTGCTCTTCACGGTAACGCCGGTGACCGGCTGCTGGAACTTCGCGCCGCTGGCGACGCACGGCACGCCGAGCTGCGCGACGTCGGGCGAGAACGGGTCCATGGCCACGAACGCGTAGGTCGTGGCGCCCGCGCGGTCCCGCAGCGCGAGGAAGTAGGCGACCTTCTTGAACGGCCCCTTGAGCTGCGCGGAGTTGTCCGTGTCGTAGACGAAGCGCGTGCCGCCGTCGGTCAGCTTGCCCGCGAGCGGGTCGCAGGCGTAGAGCAGCTTGTAGGCCTTGGCCTCGTCCGGCAGCAGCTTGGCGAACACGTCGAATTTCGGCATCTCGCCGAAGCGGAAGGGGGAGGCCGGCAGGCCCTCCGCGTTCGCGAGGTTGACGCCGACCGGGTTGTTGGCCCACGCGTAGTGGACCACGGCCGGCTGCGGGACCTTGGGCGAGGAGACGACCACGGTGTCTTTGCCCTCGATGACGGCGTCGGCGTGGACGGTCAGCCCGTCTTCGCCGGTCAGCGCGAAGCCGAAGAGCTTGCCGCCGCCCGTGACCGCGAGCGGCGCGCCGCCGTTGTCGAAACGGATCACGGCCTTGCCGTCCTTAAACGTGCACGACTCCGCCACCGGGCCGTTCCAGGCGAAGCCCTTCAGGCCATACGTCTTGCGCAGCGCCACGCGCCCGAGGCGGTCGCCCACGTCCTGCTTGTTCTTCGGATGGATATCGCTCTCTTCGCCGATGTCGATCGTGATGGCCATGCCGGTGTTCGGCACCTCCTTGGCGGTTTTGGCGAACGACTCGCGGATCTGCGGCCAGCCTCCGTCCTCCACGGGGCTCTGCCACGGCGCCATGTAGTTCGGAAGCTGCACGAAGTAGAACGGGAAGTCGGTGCCCCACTGCGTGCGCCAGTTGACGATCAGGCGCTCCATCTGGCCGCGGTATTCCTTGCCGCGGCCGGCGTTGGCTTCGCCCTGATACCAGATCGCGCCCTTGATCGCATACGGCACGAGCGGGTTGATCATCGCGTTGAAGAGGTTCGCCGGATAGTTCTGGCTCTTGAGCGGCTGGCCTTGCAGGCGCGGGCGCGGCGCCTTCGTCTTCTTGTCGCCCTTGTTCCAGGCGGCCAGCGCCAGCTTGTCGGCTTCGAACTGCTTCCGGTCCGCTTCCGGCGTGTAGGTCTTGTCGCGCTCGTCCCAGCTCTTCTTGAGCGCCTGCATCGCGGGGTCGTCCTTCTGTACCTCCCAGGAGGTCCACGCCTCGATGCACGTGCCGCCCCACGACGAGTTGATCAGGCCGATCGGGACCTTCAGGTCCTTGTGGAGCTTGCGGCCGAAGAAATAGCCCGCCGCCGTGAACGAGCCGACGGTATTGCTGGCGCAGAGTTCCCAGCCGCGCACCTTGCACTCCTTCTGCGGCTCGTTCGCCGTGGTCAGGCTCACGGAGAGCAGGCGGATCTGCGGGTAGTCCGCCGCCGCGATCTCGAGCTGCGCGTTGGTCACGCTGTTGACCGTCATGCCCATGTTCGACTGGCCCGAGCAGAGCCAGACTTCGCCGGAGAGGACGTTCTTGAGCTCGATCGTGTTCTGGCCCTTGACGGTGATGGTGAACGGGCCGCCCGCCGCGGGCGTCTTGAGCTTCAGCCTCCAGGAGCCGTCGGCCTCCGCCGTGGCCGACGCGGTCGCGCCCCACGAAGCGGTGACGGCGATCTTCTCGCCGGGCTGTGCCCAGCCCCAGAACGCCGCGTCGGTCTCGCGCTGCACCACCATGTTGTCGCTGAACAGCGACGCCAGCCGCACGTCGGCCTGCGCGCCGCCCGTCAGGATCACCGCAGCCACAAGCGCCAGTAGTCTCTTCATCTGAGTCCCCCTTGATGTTTTCACACGCGACGAGGTCGCGCCGCAGACGGCCGACCCTCCGGGCGGCACTTTATGTCCGACCGGAAAACGGCCCCAGCATACGGCTTCTGTCGCCCGGCGTCAACGCCGGGCGAAACGGGCAACCGAGTCGGGTGCCTGGCAGGGACAGGATGCGGGAGGCCGCCCAGTTTCTCGAAGAGCGCAGGCGTCGCGCGGATGAACAGGATCTTCTGGGCGGCCCAGCCGGTTCCGACGGCCTTGTCATCATGCGCACCTTGTCATCATGCAAATCGCTGGCATTGCGCATCACGGTTGGACGTGTTAGCATGAACGCACTTTAATGGAGAACAACGATATGAAAGTACGTAATCCCTCATCCCCCGCCTCGAACAAGACCGGCCTGAACCGACGCGGCTTCCTCGGCGTCGGCGCGACCGCCGCGGCGGGCCTGCTGGCGGCCGGATCCGGCGCACAGCAGGCTCAAGCGTTGGCGCCGGCAGCGGCGTCCGCCTCGAAGTTCAAGCTGAAGTACGGGCCGACCTTCGGCATGTTCGAGGCGCACGCCGGAAAAGATCCCGTGGATCAGCTGCGCTTCATGGCCGAGGCGGGCTTCTCGGCGCTGCTGGACGGCGGGTTCCTCGGCAAGCCGACGGATCTGCAGGACAAACTGGCGGCCGAAATGGACAAGCTCGGCATCACGCTGGGCGGGCCGTATTGCAGCACGACGATCGGCGGCCAGAGCCTGGTGGCCGGCACCGCCCAACGCGAGGGCTATGCGCAATACTACAAGGGCGTCTGCGAGAAGCTCAAGCGCGTCAACGGCAAGTGGTTCCTGGTCGTGCCGGGCAAACTGGTCGACGGCCTGACCTTGGAGCAGATGACGGCCAACCTGGTCGAGAACTTGAAGGCCATCATGAAGGAGGTCGAGCCGACCGGCTGCGTGATGACGCTCGAGCCCCTGAACCCGCGCAACCACGCGGGCATGTTCCTGACCCGCATCCCGCAGGCCATGGAAATCTGCAAGGCGGTGGGCAGCCCCTGCTGCAAGATCGTCAACGACCTCTACCACCAGCAGATCACCGAGGGCGACCTGATTCCGAACATCGACCGCGCCTGGGATTACATCGCGCACTACCACCTGGGGGACTCTCCCGGCCGCAAGGAACCCACCACGGGCGAGATCAACTACCGCACCATCTTCCGCCACCTGCACGGCAAGGGCTATCAGGGCGTGCTGGGCATGGAGCACGGGAAGAGCAAGGGCGGGAAGGAAGGCGAGATCGCCTTGATCGAGGCCTACCGCTGGTGCGACGCGTTCGACCAGCCGTATAAGGTGTAATGCTTCGCGCTGGAGGGGCGGCCTCCCTCCTTCGCCGAGGCTACGGAGGACAAGCCGTGCCGCCCCCGTCTTGCAGTCCAAGTCCTTATCCGCCGTACTGCGGAACATCGGCCAGATACACGCCGTCTTTGCGCAGTTGCGCCTGCAGCCTGCGGATGTCCAGCGCGGCCATGTCCACGCCGGCGCTCAGGGCGAGCGCCGCACAGGTGCCGACGCCTTGGCCCATCACCATGCAATGGCTCTGCAAGCGCACCGAGGCGTGCGCCTCGTGCGTCGAGGAGGCGCAGCGTCCCGCGACCGCCAGATTCGGAAGCCGCGCGTTCAGGCACATGCCGAGCGGAATGTGATAGCTGTCGCCGGCCGGCGGCATCGTGTCGGCCTTCTGGTCCACCCACGTGGTGTGGCCCGTTCCCTTCGGGTCGTGGATGTCGATCATCCAGAAGCCGTGTCCGATGGCGTCGGGCTGCTTGACCGCCTTGACGACCATCTGGGCGTCGAGCGTCTTGAGGCCGCGAATGCGCCGCGATTCGCGCACGCCGAGCCCGAATCCCATCTGGTTCACATCGGCGTTCTCAAACCCCGGCATCTCTCGGCGCCAGAGGTCGACATACTGATACACCTGCTCGCGGCCCTGCGCGGACAGACGCGTCAGTTCCTCCTCGTCCAGCGGGTTGCCCGCCACCGGGCACATGTTGTAGGAGACTAGCGGAGCGCGCGGCGAACTCAGATAGGAGCGCGCCGCCAGCTCCAAGAACTGGGGGAACTTGCCTTCGTCCCGGAGCCGCTTCATCAGGAGAAACACGCGCTCCGCCTCCTTGGGGCTCGCCCGCACCTTGTCCGCGTCGACCCCTTGCAGACGGAACATCATGGTCATGCCCTGCACGCCGCCGTCGCTGTTCCGGCCGAAGTCGAACGGCGCGCCCGCGTTAGCCGCGACGTCGCCGTCGCCGGTCGCGTCGATGAAGATCTTGCCGCGCACCGCCTTGCGGCCGGTCTTCGTGTCCACCAGCACTGCGCGCAGTCGGCCCTCCGAGACGACCGACTCGACCGCTGCGAGGTTGCAGAAGACCCGCACGCCCGCCTCCTTGAGCATGCGGTCGAACACCACGCGCAGTCCCGTCGAGTCGAACTCGTGCGTCTCCGGACGCTTCGGAAAGTCAGGCATGCGGCGCACGAAGCGCCCGCCGCGCTCTACGGCCTCCTGGGTGAACCCGGCAATCACTTGCTTGGCGCGGTCGCTGGTGTGCCAGATGTTGACGAGTGCGTTGGTGGCCATGCCGCCAAGGCTTGGCCAGCGCTCCAGCAGGATCACCTTCGCCCCGTGCCGCGCCGCGCTGTGCGCCGCCGCGACGCCGGCCGTGCCGCCGCCGCACACCACCACGTCGGCCTCCGCCAGCACCGGGACGCGGCGCTCGGGGATCACGATCTCTCCGGGCCGGGAACCCTCCGAGGCCGCGCGCGCGGGCTCGGAGGCTGCTCCGGCCCACGCGCCGAGCCCTCCGCCGACAGCCGACGCCACGAACACACGCCGTGATGTATACATAGCCCATTCCCTTTCGTCAACCGTACCTCACGCCCGGGCGGCACCGGACCGGACCTCGGACACGCTGCTGTGAGCCGGTTGATTGTGCTGCACAGGTTTTCGACGCCCTCGGCAACAACCCAAGCGCCCTCTTCGTTTCTCCCGAACTGCGCTTGTAAGGACTGCCGGTCGAGCGCGTCTCGCGGCCATGATTTTGAGAAATTCAAGTACCCGTTACACCGCGATTATACACACGAAATTGATCTTACCCGATCACCCGTTCCTAAACAAGCCGACATCCAAACCTGGATTGCGAGGCGCGTGAATAGCTGAGAAAACCATCGGTTTCCAAGCGCCCCATGTTGCCAACCGACTATCGGGCAACCCGGATAGCGGTAGGGCGTCCGGCATCCTTGGCTGGAGAGGATTACGAGCAAGGGCTCAATTCCAGTGATGTGGCGCGTGCCGGTTTACTGTCGCATTCGACAGGCAGGTTATGATACGGTCTTGCCGATATTGGGGTTTGAACGATTGGGGGATACCATGCGGGCAATCACGAACAGAGGGGCCGTTTTCACGTTATCACTGTCGCTTTTGACCGGAGCCGCGCCGTGCGCGCGGGCCGCGGAGGCCGCGGCGCCGGCCAGCCAGCCGGTCTTCGCGCTCGACCGTCAGGACCAGCGCCTGCTCTCCGGCAAACCGGTCGAAGCCGCCGATCGGCCGGAGCTGCGCCTGCGGCCCGGACTGGAGATCGTCGCCCGCTTCCGACTCGACGCGCACAAGAACTGGGCGCAGAACCTGGTCGTGAAAGACGGCGAGTACCTGCTGCGCGTGGACAATCCCGGCGACGGCGCGAATCTGGTTTTCTTCGTTCAGATCGAGGGCAAGTGGGAGAGCCGGCTGCACGGTCCCGAGGTCAAGACCAACACATGGTACGACGTGCGCGCGGTGTGGACGGGGCAGTCGATGCTCATGACCGTCAACGGCGAGACCTATAGCCAGCCGCGTTTCGGACGGATCGGCCCGGGGACGAAGCCCGTGCAGGTCGGCCCGATCGCCGGCGAGCTGGCGCGGCTCGACCTCTTCAACCCGAGCCTGGAACGCGCGGCGCTCCTGGCAAGCCTGCCCGCCGAGGCGGCGCCCGCCGCGGCCAAGCCCGGCTTTTTCGGCTCGCTGTGGGGCGCACTCTTCGGCGGTCCCGTCGGCCCAGGCGCGCCCTGTACGCTGGGCGGGCCCGCGGCGTGGAACGGCTGGCAGCCGCGCAACGGCGCCGCTGTCAAAGCCGACAAGGCCGCGCTCGCCGTCGATTTCCCCGGCGCCACGGCCATGCTGGTGAGCCCGGCGCTGGCGGTCGACCTGGCCCCGTATCCGTTCCTCTGCCTCGACGTGGACGCCGGCGGCCGCGAGGTGACGGGAACGCTCGATTTCACGACCGACAGGGGCTCGGGGGCGATCAGCTTCCAGCCGCAGGCGGGCGGGCGGCCCACGGTCATCTCCGGCACGATGTCCGACGCCTGGACCGGCAAGCTCCGGCGCCTCGCCCTGAGCTTTTCCGGCGTCTCGGCGCCGGTCCGCATCCGCAAGCTGGCCTTGGCGGACCGGCCCATCGGAACGCCCGTCTTCTACATCCGCTCGCTCGCCGCCGGCCGCGCCAAGCTGCGCCCCGGCCGAGAGGAGACGGTGGTGGCCGGCATCCAGAACGTCGGCGGCGAGGCCGAGGGGATCTCCGCGAGGCTGGAGGTGCCCAAGGGCATCAAGGTCATCGGCGGCGCGAAGCGTGACATTGCATGGCTGGGCATGGAGGACTTCGATCTGGCGACGTGGCGCATCCAGGCCGAGCGCCCCGGCACCTACACCGTCCGCGTGGCGGTCTCCTCCAAGGGCGCGGAGACGAGCGCGCAGGAACTCGCGCTGACCGTCGAGCCGTGGCCCGAGGTGCCCAAGACCGGCTACGTGCCGCAGCCGCAGCCGGCCAAGACCGACTACATCAGCCTGATGCACTACTGCGCGCTCTGGAAGGAGGGCACGCACTGGGGCTGGAAGCGCATCGAGCCGTACCCCGAGAAGCGCCCGGCCATCGGCTGGTATGACGAGGGCACGCCCGAAGTGGCCGACTGGCACATCAAGTACGCGCTCGACCACGGCATCAACGGCTTCATCTACTGCTGGTACCGCGCCGACTATGAGCCGACGATCAGCCAGAGCCTCGGCCACGCGGTTCACGAGGGACTCTTCAACGCCAAGTATCGCGACTCCTTCACCTTCACCATCATGTGGGAGAACGGCTGTGCCAAGGGCGTGAAGGACGAGGCCGACCTGCTCGACAACGTGCTGCCGTTCTGGATCAAAAATTACTTCACCCATCCTTCGTACCTCAAGATCGAGAACAAGCCGGTCCTCTTCGTGTGGCAGCCGCGCGTCATGCTCGCCCAGTTGGGCGGGCCCGAGAAGACCAAGGTCGCTCTCGACAAGATGCGCGAACAGTGCCGCAAGGCCGGCTTCGCCGGCCTGCGCATCATCGCCTGCATGGACGCGGCCAACGTCAAGCTCGGCGCGGACATCGCGGCCAGCGGGTGGGACGCGGTCTCCGGCTACGGGGTCACGCCCTCTGGCGTGAAGACGGTCGGCGAGGACGCTGCGGGGCTCTCCTACCTCGACCATGCGGACGTGCTCAGCCGCTACAAGCAGGCATGGATCGACCGCGCCGCCAGCACGGCCCCCGTGCCGGACATTCCGAACGTGATGATGGGCCGCGACGACCGCCCGTGGGGCCGCGTCAAGCGCGGCAACGGCCACTACATCAAAGACCCCAAGGCCGAGAACTTCGAGGCCGCCTGCCGCGACGCCAAGGCGCTCGTCGACGCCAAGCCGGCCGGGCGCTGGGACAGCAAGATCGTGGTCTTCGACAACTGGACCGAGTTCGGCGAGGGCCACTACATCGAGCCGACCACGGGCACGGGCTTCACCTTCGTCAACGCCATCAAGCGCGTCTTCTGCAGCGCGTGGGCGCCGGAGGCCGTGACGGACATCATTCCCGAAGACGTGGGGCTGCGCCCCCCGCAGCAGCGTTACGAGGCGGTGCGCGCCGGCTTCGGCAGCCGCATGCCGTGGCAGTCGATCCGCATCACGGGCGACCTGCTGGCCGACTGGACCTTCGAAGCCCAGACGGCCGAGGGCCTTCTTGCGGACGCCTCGCCGAACGGCTGTGCCCTCACGTGCGAGGGCGTCACGCGCGAAGCCGGCCGCGGCGGCCAGGTGCTGCGCTGCGGCGCGGGCGGCGCGACCGCGACCGTCCCCGCGCCGTTCTTCAGTCCCGGCGGCGTCACCGTGGCCCTCTGGTGCCAGCCCTCTGAAAAGGACCAGAGCGACCGCTGGATGCTCAACACGGTGGCGACCGGCACGGACGGCTACCGCCTCGGCCTCGCCGGCGGACGGCCGGACTGGCAGGTGCCGCGCGAGAACTGGAGCCATTCGCTGATCGGCCCCGAGCCGCTGCCCGTCGGCGCCTGGTCACACGTGGCCGCGACCTTTGACAACAAAGTCATGCGCCTCTACGTGAACGGCAAGGAGGTCGGCACGCTGGAGCGCCGCGGCTTCATCAATCCCGGCAACGCCATCGTCGTCGGCGCGCACAGCGTCGACATGGACCGCGCGCGCTTCCGCGGCTGCCTCGACGACGTGCGCGTCTACCGGCGCGTGCTCACTGCCGCGGAGATCGCGAAGCTGGCCGATCTGGACAGGTAGAACGACAGGTGACGACGGGAGGAAGAGCCATGAAGACTGCGGTGTCGCTGGTGTTTTCGTTCTCGGTTGCGTGTTTGGCGGTGGCGAAGGCCGAGGACGTCAAGGTCTTCGGCGAGGCGTTTCGGGTGGAGGGGATCGGCGACAAGGCGATGGCGCTCTGCCTCGAGGGCGACAAGCTGTATGCGGGCGCAGGCTCGTGTCTGTCTGTCTACGACATTTCGAAGCCGCTTGCGCCGCGTAAACTCGGCGAGGTGGACGGTTTGGGCGGAGTCCGCCAGATCGCCGTGCAAAAGGGGATGGCATATGTTTCCACGCGCGAATACGGCTTGTGGATCGTCGACGCGACGAAGCCGCAGGCGCCGCGCATCCGTTCCCGGTTCGACTCCTGCGAGCTCGCGACCGGCGTGGACGTCGCGGGCGACGTCTGCTTCCTCGGGCAGCGCCAGAACGGCGTGGAGTTCATCGACGTTTCCGATCCGGACCATCCGCGCCATATCGCGATGCGCAAGACGGACGAGTCCCAAAGCGTCATCTACCGCGACGGGTGGCTCTATTCCGGCGACTGGGGGTCGGCCTACGTCACGGTCTTCGACGCGCGCGACATGAAGGCCATCCGCCAGACCGACCACGTGGAACTCTACGGGTACGGGGACGGCGTGTGGCTGCAGGGCAAGGTTCTGTATGCCGCTACGGGGCACCATTCCAAGCACCGCCAGGTGTCAGGCGGCGTGGTGACCTCCGAGATGAAACGCTTCGGCGGTCCCGCCGACGGCGGCGGCATGGGGCACGGGCTCGACATTTTCGACGTCGCGGACCCGGCGCATCCGAAACGCGTCGGCCGCGTGGACTATCCGCCGTTCTACGCGCGCGGGCTCGACATGTGGACGCCCCGCACGTCCGGCAACCTGCTGTTCGCGTCCCAAACGCACAACGGCGTGTTCGCCGTGGACATTTCGGACAAAGCCAATCCCCGCACGCTCGACCGCTGGGTCTCGCCGAACCCGAAGCATCCGGAGTGGCCGAGCGATTGCGTCGGTTCCGTGGCCGTGGCCGACGGCGTCGTGTACGCGGCCGTCAACGGCGCGGGTGTTTTCGCGATTCCGTGTCCGCGCGCGAAGGCGGAGCCCTTCGACCGCGGCGCGCCGCCCCAAAACGCGTCCCACCGCGAGCCGTATTCCGTGGACACGGCCGCCTGGCATGTGTGGAAGCCGCGCGACGTCGGTCAGGCGCGCGGCGTCGCGGTGAGGGGCGATGTGGTCTACGCCGCCTGCGGCGACGCGGGGCTTTACGCCCTGCAGATTCTGCCGAACAACGGCGGGCTCAAGGAGCTCGCCAAGCTGCCGGGACACGACCAGGTGTTCGACGTGAAGGTCGAGGGAAACCGCCTTTTCACGGCCGAAGGGCACGACGGCTTCGGCGTGTACGAGCTGGACGGTACGGCGCCCTTTAAGGAAGTTGCGCGCCTGCCGAGAATCTCCGGTGAAAAGAACCTGGCGCTCTACGTCCAGCCGGCCGTGCCGGGTTGGCTGTTCTGTTCCGACCGGCGCGGGTTCGAGCTCTACGACGTCCGCGCGTTGCCGGAATTCAGGCACGCGCTCCACAGCGGATCGTGTCCGGGGTGGGACAAGTACCTCGCGGACGCTTCGCCCGACGGGCGTCATTTCGCGTTCAACAACGCCAACACCTCCGTCAAATGGTTTGACCTCGCCGCCCTTCCCGCGCCGCGTCAGACCGTTGAGACGACGGTGAACCGGTTGAGCCTTTCGAATGGCCTCTGCACCTTCCGCGACGGGCTGTCCATCGCCAGCGCGGGCGGCAGCTACGTGCTGCTCCGGCCCGGCGAAGGCGATGCGGCGGACGGAAGCACATGGAAATACCTCAAGCTTCCGGCGGCGTTCCCGGGCGAGGGACGGAGAGCCGCGATCAATGGCATTCCGCGCTCGGACGGCAAGCGGGTGATCTTCACCAGCCGCATCGAGCGCCGCGCCGCGCTTTACGATTTCACGGACGCCGAGCATCCCGCGTTGCTGAACGCCTGGACCTTCTCCGGCAATCCGGACATCGCCGATTTCCACGCCGGCAAGGTGGTGATCCCCTGCGGTTACGCGGGCGTGCTGCTGCAGAAATAAGGCAGGAGAGCCGCCTAAAGGCGGTACACCAACGGCTATGGGGAAGATAGCCGGTATGCCAACGGCTACGCAAAGGCAGCCGCCCAAAGGCGGTACACCAACCCGGATCGTACTGGCTGGTGTCCCGGCTTCAGCCGGCACCAAAAGAAGGAGCGCTGAGATGTACGACTGGCGCCGAATGTCCGACGCAGAACGGGACGCACTGATGCGGGAGCGTCGCGAACTGAAACGGCCGATGCACAGTCCCGCTCACAGGTTGTCGGATCGTTCCTCGCGATATCATGTCACCGCCGCCTGTTATGAGCACCGTCCCATTATCGGAATTTCGGCAGAACGGCTGGTGGACTTTTCGGCCTCACTGGTCGGCACCGTGGAAGCGTGGCTGGCGCATGAAAGGGAGCGGCAACACATTGTGGCCATCGAAAGCGATTCATCAACGGCATGTGTCATGCGGCCGGCTGAAGCCGGTACACCAACCCAGACTGTGCAGGCTGGTGTACCGGCTTCAGCCGGCGGTCCCGGACCATGCAGGGTTGGTGTCCCGGCTTTAGCCGGCCAAATCGACGCGTGTCTTCTCGCATGGGTGGTGATGCCCAACCATTATCACCTGTTGGTGTCTTGCGGAGATATTCTCGGACTGTTACACGCGCTTGGCCAACTGCATGGTCGAATCTCACATCTGTGGAATGGCGAGGACGGACAGCGGGGCCGTCAGATTTGGTGCAAGGCTGCAGAGACGGCGATGAAATCGGAACGTCACGCCTGTGTGACGCTGAACTATATCCATCACAATCCGGTGAAGCACGGCGTGTGCGCAAAATGGCGGGAATGGCCGTACTCGAGCGCAATCGCGTGGCTCGAACGGGTCGGGCATGAGGAGGCCGCGGCATTTTGGGCGGAATATCCGGTTAAGGAATACGGAAGAGATTGGGACGTGTGAGAGGAGAGCCGCCTAAAGGCGGTACACCAACGGTTGCGGGGAGACAGTCGGCTGAAGCCGGTATACCAACGGCTACGTAAAGGCAGCCGCCTAAAGGCGGTACACCAACCCGGACCGTACAGGCTGGTGTACCGGCTTCAGCCGGCGTTTCATTTATTTTCCAGGCGCTTCGCCAGCTCGTCCGGCGGCAGGTTGCTTGCCGCGTAGCGCAGCGTGCCGGGGAGCGTGTCGGGATCGGACAGCGGATTGCCGTAAAGATCCGTCCAGCGGATCGCGGGATCTTGGGGGAACGGCAACACGGCCTCGCGTCCGCCGCAGAGCACCGCGCAGGTTCCGCCGCGCCCCGCGAAGAGATAGGCGAAGCGGTTTTTCCCCAAGTCCACTTTCTGTGCAAACGCCTTGCCCTCCAGCGAGTGCGTGAGGTGGGCGTAGGCGGCCAAGCCCGGATGCGGATAGCCGTCCGCGCCGAGCAGCACGGTGAAGCTCGGCGCCTTCGCGAGCGAGGTGTAGCCGTGCGCCGTGTAGAGGAACACCTTGGCGACCTTTTGCGCCAGCAGGCTGACCGTGTAGCGGCAGTTCTTCTCCGCCCGTGCCGCCAGATCCTCTTCCGGCTGCCAGGTGATGCTCCGCTTGTAAAGGCCGGTCATGCGGCAATCGACCCCTGACGAGCCCGTGCTGTCGCCCTGCCCTTCGCTCATGTAGATCGGCTTGCCGCCCGCGTTCGGGACCTTGGCGAAAATCTCGCCGACCGCGTCCTGATAGGCCTGCCCCACGCTGTCGTCGCTGAGGCCGGTGGCGTTCTTGGTGTACACGTGGAAATCGATCACGTCGCACGCCTCCATGCCGCCGGCGGCGAGCACGCCCGCCGTCCACTGCCGTCCGCTCCCGCCGCCCGTGGTGTTGAAGCCGGCGACCTTGATGGCCGGGTCGACGGCCTTCACGGTCCGGTAGACGCCGCGGCAGAGCTCCGCGAAGTCTTTCTTCGCGTCGTCCTTGCCGAAGAACCGCGCGTCCTGTCCCTCTTGCCACCATCTTCCCCAGGGCTCGTTCCAGACGAAGTACTCGTCGATCACGCCCTTGTAGCGCGTCACGAACGTCTTCACGTAGGCGTTGAACTCCTCGTTGTTTTTCGGGCGGAGGAATTTCTCGAAATAGCCCATGTGTTTGCAGCCGAGGTCGCCGTAGTGCGAGGCCCACGCGGGCGTGGTTCCCAGCTGCGCGAAGATCTTGATCTTGTTTTCGCGGTAGCGCTGGAGGTCGTCGTCCATGAACGTCCACTGGCCCTTTTCCGGCTCCAAGTTCCACCAGCCGCTGTACTCCGTGCCGGCGTCGTGCAGGCGCGCCCAGTTGATGCCGCAGGCCTTCATCATGCGGATGGTCGGCGCCGAAGCGATAAAGTGGCAGCCGAAGGGCGAGCTCGGCGCGTCCTGATTCCAGAACACCGGGCGCTCCAGGCGCGTCATCACGAGCTCGTTGACCGGCGAGACGCGCTGGCCGTCGCGTTCCACCCACGACTCGATCCGGAACTGTCCGAGGGGCCGGGAGGGAAAGAGGTCGAACCGCAGCGTTCCTTCAAACCGCTGGGTGTCGGCCGGAATGGGGAGGTCCGCCAGCGGGGCGCTTATCCCGTAAAGGTCCGTCACGCAGCTTTTCAGCACCGCGCCGCCCGCTTTGCCTGTCACGCAGAAGCGCACCTCGGCCCGCTCGTCCGCGAACTGGATGCGCGTCTCGGCGATCTCGGATGGGCCGGGTGCCAGAGCCACCTCGCACGCGCGGTCCGCCTCGGCGGGCTCCGCCGCGCCGGCGAACGCGCGCAGGGCATCCAGGCGGAGCGTCCCGCTTCCGGTGAAGCGCAGGCAGAAGCACAGCGCCTCGCCGGGCGGCGTGAAGGGCAGCGTCGCCGTCTGCCAGCCGTTCGACGGCGCCAGCGCCTGGCCGGCCAGCGGCCGGCCTTCGCACAGCACGTCGACGCGGCACGCGCCGTCGCCCTGGTATGCGAACGCGACGGTGTGCGGCTTGTCCGGCTGGTGGGTCTGGAAAGGTTCGGAATAGAGCGTGAACCCCTTTTCGCCTTTCGTCGCCAAGGAGGGCACGCCTCCTTCGCCGGGGTGCGAGGCGTCCGCGCCGCAGGTGGCCGTGCGGCTGTCGCGGTCGAGGTTCCAGCCGCAGGGGAGGCCCAGCGGAAAGCGGCTGTTGCGGAAGAAATTCTTCACCGAGGCGTCCGGCCGCGGCACCGTGGCCGCGAGCTCCTCTTTGCCGAGGCGCGCCAGCTCCACGGAGGCGATGTCCGTGTCGCCGCCGCCCGTGTAGAAATAGAGCGCCACCTTCGAGTCGCAGCGCTCCCGCGTCTGGATCAGAAAGCGCCGCTCCCTCCACTCGCCGGAGGCCGGGAAGTCCGCGCCGCCGAAGCCGTGGTAGGGCGCGCCGATCTGGCGCAGGCCGAACTGGAGGGCGGAGGCGTGCGGCCGCGCCGTCACGACCAGCTCGAACACGCCGGGCAGCGCGATGTCTCCCCCGTCGATCCAGAACTGCGTGGACGAGTCGATTTTGTCCGCGTGAATCCGCAGGAAGGCTCGCCCGTTCTCCGTGAGGCGTTCCGCCCGCGCCACGGAGGCGTTCCACGCGGCATAATTTTCGTGCACCTTGGGCGGCAGAGCACCCTCGAAGCGACCGACCTTTTCGAACGGGCAGGGCTTGCCCTCCTCGCCGAAATCCACGCGGAAGACCGTTTCGCGCGCGCCGGCGAGCAGGGCCCATCCTGCGCAGAATAAGGTATGGAGCATCGCACGTACGGCACGGCCGGAAGTCAGGGTTGCTATGGAAAGAGGCATGGTTATCTCCTCGCTGATCGCACCTTGTAGGGGCCTAAGCATACGGCGAGGAGGCGTGTTCCTTCAATGAGATCTTTGCGCATATCCGCAATCGGTCGCCGAAGGGGCCGATTTATGCGAGAAGAAACGGACGTGTTTGTATGTGTGCGGGGCGGATTTCATCTCCGGGCATTGTGCCTTGACCGCCAAAGCCTCCGGACTGTAACATGAGGCCGATGATTCAGTTTTGGAGTTCGTCCGAACTTCCGTGGTGGCAAATAAGGAAAGGTTGTTATGACTCGCAATTGGCTATTCACCTGCAACTCGTTTACCGTTGCCATGCTCGTGCTGCTGGGCGGCCGTCAGGCGTGGGCGACGAGCGGGACTTGGGACGGCGAGACCAGTACAGCCTGGGCGCTGAACGCCAACTGGAACAATAACAGTGTGGGCTACCCCGTCAACGAAGACACGGCCACCTTTAGTGGATCGGGAAACAACCGGACAAACATTAACCTCTCAGGCCTCTCGGCCATCCGCTACATCAATTTCTCTGGGACGGGCGTGCCTTCCTACTACATCGGCGACTGGCCCGTCAACAGCCAGACGCTCGTCGCGCGTCACGGTTCAAACTATCGGGTCCTCAGCGACTCGAAAAACAGCCATTACATCGCAGCCGGGATCCAGCTCGGCCCCGACACGACCGGCAACAGTTACACTTTCCAGAATGATCACGCGTTCAACGCCCTCACTGTCTACGGGAATATTTTTGGCGCGGCGAGCGGCGGCACGGCGGGCGGCAAAACGCTCAACGTGAACGGCGTGGGCCCTGTCAAGCTCCTCGGCAACATCACCAAGGGGGGGGCGACAACCCTCGACATCAGCGTCAACAACTCGGGGACCACGACGCTTTCCGGAACGAACGTCCTCCGCATCCTGTATCTGAACGGCGGACCCCGCGGCGTGCTCGACATCGGCCAGGGATACACCACGTTCACCAACAGCGGCAGCGACAACATCGTCTGCTCGGCCGGCGGCACAATCACGGGAACCGGCTCGATCCAATTCAGCACGGGCGGCGTCGAAAGCTACGCCGACAACCGCGTGGACGACGTCAACGCCACCTGCGACATCAACTGCCGCATCACCGGTCCCGGCGGCTTCGAGCTCTATTCCCCGGCTGGACGGGCGGGCACGTTCGAGCTGAACGGCATTAACGATTTCTCGGGGTACGTCGTCATGAACGCAGCCGGCACCATCAGTGCCGCCCGTTTCGGCAACCGCGGAGCGACCGACAGCAACCTGGGCGCGGGCTCCAAGATCCGCTTCAACAGCAACAACGACGGTGGCCCCAAGCTGAAGTACATCGGTGCGGGCGAGTCCACCGACCGGACCCTCGAATTCAACTCCCACGCGCGGATCGAGCAAGCGGGCACCGGACACTTGGTTTTCACCACCAACACGGTCTGCGCGACCTCGAGCGGCTTGAGCCTCACCCTGATGGGCTCGACGGCGGGCACGGCCGAGATCGGCGGCGTCATCGTGAACAACTCGGGGAATGTCGCCGTCTATAAACAGGGCACCGGTCTGTGGGCCCTTTCAGGCGCGAACCTCTACGGCGGCGGCACGTTCGTCGACGGCGGCACCCTGGTTCTCAGAGGCGCCAACGGCTCGATCCTCTCTTCCAGCGGCATCACGATCAATGCCGGCGGCACGCTTCAAATCAGCAACACCCCCGACGCCAACCTGCCCAACCGCGTCAAGGACAGCGGAACCGTCACGCTGAACGGCGGCACCCTGAGCTTCGCCCACACCGCCGGCGCCACGAACTACAGCGAAACGGTCGGCACGGTCGCGCTTGCCTCCGGGCCGAACACCCTCTCCGTTTCGCAAGCCGCCGCGGGACGCACCGCCGTCCTGACGCTCAGCGGGCTCACGCGCACCTCCGGCACCGTCGACTTCACGGGGGCCGGTCTCGGCGAAAGCGACCGTAACCGAATCTTCATCAACGGTCAGAGCGACGGCTTGCTCGGCGCCTGGGCCACGGTCAACGGCTCAGCCCTGGCCGCCTACAGCAGCACGCGCGGCGTCTATGCGGGCGACAGCGCCTCCTACGCGGACATCGCGGCACGCGGCGACACGATCGTCTCCAACGCGGCCAGCAATGTCCGCATCACGACGGAGGGCACGTCGGGCCACAACGAGCTGAGCGACGCCACGACCGTGATCCAGTCGCTGGCCCAGAACTCCGTTTTCGCGTCGACCGTGAACACGGCGGGAAAAACGCTGCGCACCGCGTCCGTAGCAATCCCGTCTGGCAAGGCCTCCGTTGCCCTCGGCGCGGCGCCTGGCGACGGAACCCTCACGGCCGCCGCAGAGAGCGGCAGCCTGACGCTCGCCAACGACGGCTCGAGCAGCCTCACCGTCAACGCCGTGATCGCGGACAATGCCGGCGCCTCTTCGCTAGCCAAGGCGGGCGCGGGCACCGTCACGCTCGCGGCCGAAAACACCTTCTCCGGCGCGACCGCGATCAGCGCGGGGGCGCTTGTTTTGGCCAACAGCAACGCGCTCCAGAACAGCACCGTCGTACTCGGCGGCACGCCGCCCGTGTTTGACAGCGCCGTGTTCGGCCACGCCTTCACATTCGGCGGCCTCAGCGGCAATCAGGGCCTGGTCCTTGCCGACAACGCGGCCAACCCGATCGCGCTGACCGTCGGCAAGAACGACGCCAGCACCACCTTCAACGGTCCGCTCTCGGGCGCCGGCAGACTCACCAAAACCGGCAGCGGCACGCTCACGCTGGGCGGCGCCAACTCCTTCAGCGGCGGACTCACGGTCAACACGGGAAGCACGGTCGTCGCCAACCACGTCAGCGCCCTCGGAGCGGGGCCGGTCGTCAACAACGGCACGGTCGACATGAAGGCGGTCAGCACGGTTTCCCTCAGTTATCCCAAGATCAGCGGCGCGGGCACGAACAACGTCACGCTGCAGACCGGCAGCACGACCAGCTATCTGAACGCGGATTACTCGGAGTTCACCGGAGTCTGGAACATCGGCGTGGCGGCCTCAGGCGGCAAAGCCATGATGAACGGCCGGGATAACGCGGCCGCGACCTTTGTCGTGCGTACCAATTCGACCCTCATGGTCGGCTCCGGAACCTATCCCCACAACGCGACCCTGATTCTGGAGGGCGGCAACACGGGCGAATCCTACGGCCAGCTCAGGCTTGAATGGGATGCGTCGTGGAACGGCCCGGTTTTCCTTGCCAACGACATTTCCGATCCCGCGAACGACGGCTTGCTGGGTGTTGCCAACGGGAACGGCTACATCCGCGGCGTGATCAGCGACCTGAACGGTCCGCATCCGGTCACCAAGATGGGCAACGGCATCCTCATCCTGACGGCCTCCAACACATATGCGGGAGCCACCTGGATCAAAGCCGGCGCGGTCCAAGCCTACTCGCTCCGGAACGCCGGCGAGCCCAGCTCGCTCGGCGCGCCCACGGAGCCGGCTGATTTGCCGATCCGCATCGGCAGCGGCACCTCGACCGGCACGCTCACTTACCGAGGCGCCGGCGACACCACCGAGCGCGCCATCGTCATGGGCGGAACCACCGGCGGGGCCTACCTCGAGCAGGCCGGAAGCGGGCTGCTCAAGTTCACGGGCGACATCACGGCGGCTGTGGCCAGCAACAAACAGCTCCGCCTGTATGGCAGCACCTCGGGCACGGGCGAGGTCGCCGGCGCCATCTCCGATTACGACGCCAATTCAACCAACAACCTCTACAAAATCGGCAGTGGCGTCTGGAGGCTTTCCGGCAACAACACCTTTAAAGGAAACGTTCTGGTCGAGGACGGCATTCTCCGTGTCGCGCACAACAACGCGTTGGGCCTCGGCCCCAAGACTGTCCGAGCCGGGTACAACCTGAACAATCAGAATCCGCGCATCCATCTCGACGGCTCGGACGGCAACCTGACCCTTCCGCCCGAAATCAATTTCCAGACCAGCAACGGCCGCGTCGGGGCAATCGTGAACGAATCGGGCACGAACACGATTCAGGGGCCCGTCACCTTGACCGACGGCGATGGCGATACGGCTCTGAACGTGACAGGCGGCAAACTGGTGATCACCGGCAATCTCACGCCGGACAGGACCGGACGCCAGCTTCGCTTGTGGGGCGTGGGCGATGGAGAAATCTCCGGCGTCATCGCCAACGGGACGACGGTCGCGCTTCCCGTCATCAAGGAGAAAGGGACCGGGACATGGACCCTCTCGGGAGCGAACACCTTTGGCGGCACCACCTATGCCAACGACGGCACTCTCGTTCTTGGCGGCGCCCATGGCGCCATTACCGGCGCAGTCGATCTCGGCGTGGGTGGAACCTTCATGATCGACAACTCACTGTCTGCCAATAACGGCAACCGGCTGGCGGACGCTCAGCCCGTCACGCTGAACGGCGGCACCTTCCGTTTCGGCCATTCCGGCGGCGCGGCGGACTACAGCGAGACGGCCGGTTCCCTCAATGTCGCCACAGGCCTTGGCGTAGTCGAGAGTGCGCGCGCCGATGAGGGCCAGACTTCAACGTTGACGTTCTCCTCTCTGTCGCGCACGGGCGCCGGGTCTGTGAACTTCGTCGGTCACGGCCTGGGCGCTGCGGACAACCGCAACCGCATCCTGTTCTCCACAGCCCCAGTGGCCGACAACGCCCTGATCGGCCCGTGGGCGCTGCACAACGGCACAAACCTCGCGTCCTATACGGCGGCGCAGGGCGTGATCCCCGCCGGCGAGTCCGCCTACAGCAACATCTCGGCAAAGGGCCCCTCCGTTCTTCCGGACGACGCGACCGCCGTCGCCCGCATCACCGAGGAGGGCACCTCCGGCGACATCGCGCTCCAGACCGAAACCGTAACCCGTCTCGGCGGCCTTCTGCAGGCTACCGGATGGGACGCGAAAGTCGGGCTGACGAACGGCCAGATCTTGAAGACCTCCAGCCTGATCATCGGCGAAAACATGGCCTCCCTGACCATCGGCACCAACACGGCTGACGGACTCCTGATGCCGCTTTCCGCCGGCGAAGCGCTCTCCCTCGCGAACTATTCGGCCAACACCTTGTCGGTCAACACGCCCATCACCAACAACACCTCGGCCTCTTCTCTGGTGAAACTGGGCCAAGGCAGCGTGCGTCTGAACGGCGCCACGGCGTATACCGGTGCCACGCAAATCGGCGCGGGCGAACTGGTCTTGGCGGCGAACGGAACGACGCAGACCCTCGCGGGCGCGATCGGCGGCGCCGGCGCACTGGTGAAGGAGGGCAGCAGCCGCATCGTTCTGGGTTCTGCCAACACCTACAACGGGTTGACCCTCATCCGGGACGGCACCCTCATGCCCAGCAACAACGCGGCTTTGGGGTCGACGCTCGCGGGGACGCTCATCTCCAACACGGGCACGCTCGACGTCGGTTTCGGCACCGCTGACAACGCGGTCAACTTCGGCGATGAAGCCTTTACGGTCAGCGGCACAGGCATGAACGGCCGAGGCGCGATCATCAATTCGTCCGCCCGTTCCCAATACAACTCGTTCCGCTATCTGACGCTCGCGGGAGATGCGACCTTCGGCGGCGAGCACGGCAGTGCGCGTTGGGACATCCGGAACACCGATTCGTCCAAACCGCCCTTTTTCGATATGAACGGTTTTACGATGACGAAGGTCGGCTCCAACATGGTCGGCCTCACGGCGGTTCCCGTCTATAACCCCGGGCACATCGACATCCGGGAAGGCTCGTTCTCTATCGAAGTGAACACCTCGCTCGGCGGCGACGCCGCCAACACCGTGACCGTACAAGGCAATGCGGCGTTCGACATCTACCAGGCGACACTCCCGGTCGCCTGGAGCCTGGCGCTGAACGACCTCGGCCGCTTCTATGTCCGTTACGGAAACAGCACCGCCCAGAACATCTGGGCCGGCCCCGTGTCGCTGAACGGGACGGCCTTCCTGACGAGCGCCAACGACACGCAGGCCACCTTCGCGGGCGATGTTTCCGGCAGCGGCAGGCTGGTGAAGGCGGGCAGCGACACCGGTGTATTCCACCTGACCGGCACGAACAACACATACAGCGGCGGCACGATCGTCAGCAACAGTACGCTGTTCGCGCACAATCCCGGCTCGCTGCCCGGCTACGAAACCGGCGCGGTGACCGTCGTGGCAGGCAAATACCTGCGGGTCGAGGCCGGCAACGGCATCATCGGCTGGAACCCCGATCAGGTCATGGCGCTCATCAGCAACACGACCTTCACGGCCAACAGCGCCATCCTGGACATCGACCTCACCTCGTCGGGTCCCTTCGCTCTCACCAACGTGCAAGACAGCTTCACGCTTTACCTCCGCGGCACGAACACGCTGACGCTGAGCGGCTTTAACACCAATGCTGCGCTCACGTCCACCGCCACCACGCAATACGGCGAAGTGCGCGTCGTGAACGGAGCCAGCCTCACGCTGGCGAGCGGCAGCTCAAACATCATCGGCCGCACGGTTCTCCAGCCGACCGCGCTGGGCGGCACGCTGACCGTCGACGGTCCCACCCGCATGGAGATCCTCTACGTGGGCAACGGCAACGGTGACCGCGCACGCGTGTTCATCAATGACAACCTGACGCTGAACGGCATCGTCCTGGCTCAAAACAACATCGCGAACGGCGCGGTCTACCAGGACAACAACAGCACCGTCGAGATCAACCCCACGGGCGGCGACCGGCTGAACATCGGCCAGAACGGCGGCTACGGCTACTACCGGCTCAACAGCGGTACCCTGCGCACGGGCCGTATCGGCCTGTCGGGTTCGACGGCCGCCAACGGCGAGAACAACGCGGTCTTTGAAATGTTCGGTGCCGCCTCCTCCGCCGTCTGCACCGGCGACTGGCTGTTCTGGGGCTGGTCGAAGGGCAACGGCGTGGCCAACCTCTACGGCGGCACGCTCGCCGGCCCGCCCACCAGCGGCAACGACACCACCATGGCCTATGCCGCCAACAACGGCTCGTTCGCGGTGCTCAACCTGCTGGGCGCCCACGCGCTCATGGACGCCACCGGGAACGGCACCTCGCGGGGGTTCAACATGGCCAACGCGGCCGGCAATCTGGCGTCCATCATCAACCTGAATTCCGGCACGCTGTTGGCGAACCGCATCCGCGCGGGCGTCACCGGCACGCCGTCACTCTTCAATTTCAACGGCGGGACGCTCAAAGCCAATCCGGGAACAGGCTATGCCACGACGTTCATGCAGGGGCTGACCGCCGCGACCGTCTACCCCGGCGGCGCCGTGATCGACACCACCAACGCGACGATCACGCTCAACCAGTCGCTGGTCGCGCCGACCGGACTGGGCGTCGGCTGGATCAGCGTCTACAATCCCGGCGCGGGGTACATCGCTCCGCCCGTCGTGATGATCACCGGCGGCAGCGGCTTCGGCGCGACGGCCGTCGCGACCGTGGGCCTGGATCCGGACAGCCCCGCCTTCGGCCAGCTGACCGGCATCACGGTCACCAGCCCCGGCGTCGGATACCGGTACGACGACGCGCTCACCGTCGAACTGCGCGGCGGCGGCTACACCACCCTCGGGCAGGCTGGCGTCGCTTTAATGATGCCGAACTCGACGGCAGGCGGCCTGGCCAAGACCGGACCCGGCGCGCTCACGCTCGGCGGCACCAACACCTACGGCGGCACCACGACCATCCGCGAAGGCACGCTGATACCGGGACATGCCGGCGCATTGCCCACAAACGCGACTGTCACGGTGGCGGGCGGCATTTATAACCTGAACGGACTCACGGTGACCAACGGCACGATTACAGCAACGGGCGGCTCGCTCATCAACGGCACCTTGGCCGGGAACAGTCTCTCAAAGGTGGATGACGGCACGCTGATCCTGGGTGCCACCGTGAATTCCGCCGCGCCGATCGTCATTGAACAAGGCGTCGTCCGCTTGAGCGAGCTGGAGCCGGGCCTGTACGAAGGCTTTGTTCCGAGCGCAGGGCTGACCTCGACCGCCACCAATCCCTGCACCGCCATACAGCTCGGCACACGGATGGCCAATCTGGGCACCGCGGATTGGCCCACGAACACCACCATCATCTACACCGGCACTCTCTGGAACCGCGGCGAAACCAACGTGACGTGGACCTTCGCCAAGAGCATCGACGATGCCGTGCTGCTGCGCATCGACGGCACGACCGTCATCAATGACGGCAGCTGGATGACGCCCAAGACCGGCAATTACACGTTGACGCCCGGCGCCCACGCGTTTGATGTCCGCTTCTACAACGGAACCGGCGGCGCGGGTATTGTGGCCAACCGAGAGTGGTGGAAAACGAGCGCGTTCGGTTTCGGCATCGACTTCTTGGGGCGAAACGAGACCAACATCGCGAACTACGTGGCCTTCGCCGATCCCGGCGACGGCAGCCTGGTGACCCTCCGTGGAGCAGGAAACGTAGCCACCAACCTGTTCAATCCCGCCTCCGTCATCGAAATCGCGGCCGGCGCGACGCTCGATCTGGGCGGCAACGTGCAGACCCTCGGCAGCCTCAGCGGCGGCGGCTTGGTCAGCAACGGCACGCTGACCGTCACCGGCACCCTCGCCCCTGCCGGCGACGGCACGCTCGGCACGCTCACGATCGCGGCCGGCCTGGCGCTTTCCGGGACCTTGTCGGCTGACGTCGCGGACGACGGTTCCAGCGATGTGCTGGCGGTCCAAGGGAACGTCGACCTGACCGGCGCATCGCTGACGATCGTCAATCCGGCGGATCTCGACACCCGGCGGACCTACACGCTGCTCTCCTGCACGGGCACCCGAAGCGGCGTTTTCGCCTCACATAACCTGCCGGATGAGCGCTGGCGCATCCTCTATACGGCGGATGGCGGCGTCAAGCTCCGCTTCACCGACGGAACCGTGCTGTTGCTGAGATAAGGTCGGCTTGAACGTGTAGCCGGTGTCGCCGCCGCCGCGGGTTCGCGGCTGGCCTGAAGACGACTTCGACACAAAGCGCCCTGCAGGAACGAGCGGTGTCGGAGAGGGGTTGGTCTGCGTCATGACAGGCGCCAAAAAGGCGCCTGCGAGGGGAGAATGAAATGAAGGTTTGTGCGATGTTTCTGGCCGCCGCCATGACGGCGGCCCTCGGTCTCGCGGAGTCGCTGCTCAAACCCAACGACCGCGTCATTTTCGTGGGTGACAGCATCACCGCGCAGAGCGTCGGCGGGATGCAGGGCTACTACCACCAGTTCACGAACGAGCTGCAGAAGGCCTATCCCGACTCGCGCAGCGAGGTCATCGGCCTGGGTTTTTCGGGCAACACGCTCTTCGACTGGACGGACAACCTGGAGGTCAAGAGCCGCACGCAGTCCGTGCCGGCCAACACCGGCGGGTTCGACGTGCAGACCGCGTTCGCGAAACACGGCGACATCGTCTTTATCCTGCTCGGCATGAACGACATCCTGCGGCCGACGATGCGCGACGACGAGGCGGTGCTGCAGACCTGGAAGGCCAAGTGCCGCGAGCTGGTCGGGGCGATCCGCACGCGCGTCACGCCGCGCGAGATCGTGCTGTGCGAGATCACTCCGCTCACCGAGGACCCGCTCTCGCCCAAGAACCGCGTGCGCGACCGCCTGACGCAGCTCGCGCGCGAGCTGGCGAAAGAGGAGAACTGCCGCGTGGCCGCGACCGGCGCCTCGGTCTTTGACGCGGTCGCGCGCTGCCGCAAGGTCAAGCAGGACTATCACGTGGTGCCGGATACCGTGCACCCGCAGCAGCCGCTCGGCCACGCCGCCATCGCGCGGGGCATGGTCGCGGCGCTGCAGGACGACAAACTGATCGCCGCGTTCGACGCGCGCATCGCCGCCGAGATCGCCAAGCTGGCGCCCGCCAAGCCGACGGTCACCACCTGGTTCAAGCCGCATCCGGGCGCCCCTGCGGAGCGCGCCGAGCAGACCTATCGGATCGAGGGTTTCTGGAACGACGGCAAGGAGGCGGTGACGCCGCGCGTGCCGACCTTCTCGCTGGAACTGCCCGAGGGCTGGAGCGTGGCCGAGGCGCCGGTGACCGGGACGGAGGCGGCCTTCACCGTGCGTGGCGTCCCCGAGCGGCTGCAGACGGCGGTGACCGTCGTGGCCAAGGCCGGCGACGAGGTGCTCCGCACGACGGTGCAGATTCCCGCGCCGTGGCGCGTGGTCTGCGGACCCGACAACGGCGGCGCATGGGCCGGGTCGCGCGGGTATGCGCCGACCAACAGCGTGCCGTTCATGGAGGCCGACCTGGTGGCGGGCAAACATTTCCTCGAGCCCTTCACGGACGGCAAGAGGAGCTGCGGCTGGCAAGTGAACACGCCCTGTGTCGACTACACGGCCGGCGACGACCCGAATTCGGTCGTGCCCTACAGCCTCTGCTTCGGCAGCGAGAACGACGTGCTCTATGCGGTGCGCTGGGTTTACAGCGCGAAGGAGCGCCCGGTTCAGCTCCAGCTCTCGCACCGCACCTTTTCGGCCACGCACGGCTTCGTGGTTTGGGTCAACGGAGCACAGGTCATGGTTGCGGACCTCAACCGCAGTGGCAAGAACAAGGAGCTTGGCAAGGCGTCGCTCAAGCAGGGCTGGAACTGCCTGTTGGTGCGCAACGACCACCTGCAATGGCAGCGGCAGTTCGCCTGCGCGCTGCTGCCGGTGGAGGGCGACAATCTGGACGACCTGCGCTATTCGGTGATGCCGAAATGATCATCTCTGAGAAGCCGGCGAGGGCCGGTTTCTCAGCATGCGGACGGGAGGCTTACGGAAAGCCAACCAACTCCTTGCGCTCCTCATCCCAGAGCTTGAGGCTGAGAGAGGCGAAGCTGTCGCGGAGCGTGAGAGGCTTTTTGGCTTGCAGCGCCGGAATGGCATCATAGCACGCTTTGAGCCGGTAATTGGGGATCCGCGGCGTCAGGTGGTGCACGTGATGATAGCCGATGTTGCTTGAGAACCAGCGCAGCAGAGGCGGCAGCTGGTAGAACGAACTGCCTTCCATGGCGGCGCGGACCGCGTCCCATTCGCCTTTGCGCGACCAATAGACGCCCTTGAACTGGTGCTGCACGTAGAAGAGCCACACGCCCACGGCTCCCGCCATCCAAACCACGGGAAGCTGGATGGACAGATAGGTCCGCCAACCGATGGTCAACTCCGCCAGCACGATGACACCGAGGATGAGCAGATTCGTCAGCACGACGCTCATGCGCTCCTTGCGCGTCGACTTGCGCGTGGGCAGGCGGTAGCGCAGCATGAAGCTGACCAGGGCGCCCAGTCCGATCAACCCTGCGGGGCTGCGGTATATTCGGTAGCAGAGCTGCTTCGCTTTTGTAGCGTGCGAATACTCGCTCCGCGTCAATGTCCAGATGTCGCCGAATCCCCTCGCGTCGAGGTTGGCGTAGCTTGCGTGATGGCGGAGGTGGCTGAAACGCCAGTCTTCGAACGGAGTGAACAGCAACACCCCAAGGAGATAGCCGAAGAGCGTGTTCGCGCCTTTTCTCTTGAAGAGCGAGCCGTGGACGCAGTCGTGGAACAGGATGAACAGCCGGACCAGAAAAGCGGCTGCCACAACCGCCCAGGCAAGCGTCACCGCATACGGGTAGCCGCGCTGCTCCGAAAGGATCATCAGCGTCCAACACCCTGCGTAAGGAATGAGCGTGTTGAGAAGTTGCCAAGTGGCCTTCAACGTGTCGGACTCCCGGTAGTCAAACAGCGCGGCATGCCACTCGGGCCATACTTGGGCTTGGGGCGGCCGGGCCTGAGGCGTGTGATCAGAGGCTGTCTCGTTCAAGGTCATAGACGCTTCTCCGTCTAGAGCACGCATCGCATCAAAGGCTATAAAAAGAGTAATCGGCCTGGATGCCGTCTTCAAGCGAAAAACGCTTGATTATGCGATCATTCGGCGTCGAGGCTCTGGCGGTTGACAGCTGAGAGGTGATAGAATCAAGCTGACATCAAGCGAGGAGGTGCCGCATGAGGGCGATGGTCTTCGAGAAAGTCGGGCGCGAGCTGACGCTGCGCGAGCTGCCGCTGCCCGAGCCTGGAACGGGGCACGTGCGGGTGCGCGTGCTGGCCTGCGCGGTGTGCCGCACCGACCTCCACGTCGTGGACGGCGAGCTCAAAGAGCCGAAGCTGCCGCTGGTGCCTGGACACGAGATCGTGGGCGTGGTCGACGCGGCGGGGCCGGAGTGTCGCCTCCTGAAGCCCGGCGACCGCGTCGGCGTCCCCTGGCTCGGCTGGACCTGCGGCGTGTGCGACGCGTGCCGCGGCGGCCACGAGAATCTCTGCGCCTCTGCGAAGTTCACGGGATACACGCTCGACGGCGGGTATGCGGAATACTGTGTGGCCGACGAGCGCTACGGCTTCAAGATTCCCGACGGCTGGTCGGCGGAGCACGCGGCCCCGCTGCTCTGCGCGGGCCTGATCGGCTACCGCGCCTACCGCATGGCGCCGGAGGCGCGGCGGATCGGCTTTTACGGCTTCGGCGCGGCCGCGCACCTGCTGGCGCAACTGGCGGTGGCGCAAGGCCGCGAGGTCTATGCGTTCACGCGGCCGGGCGATGTGCAGGCGCAGGCGTTTGCGCGCGCGCTCGGCTGCGCTTGGGCGGACAACGCCGACGAGCCTCCGCCGCACCCGCTGGACGCGGCGCTGATCTTCGCGCCAGCGGGCGAGCTGGTGCCGACCGCGCTGGCGCACGTGCGGCCGGGCGGCACCGTGGTGTGCGCAGGCATCCACATGTCCGACATCCCCTCGTTCCCGTACAGCCTGCTGTGGGGGGAGCGGTGCGTGCGTTCGGTGGCGAATCTGACGCGCGCGGACGGCGTGGCCTTCTTCGAGGCGATATCGGGAATCCGCATGGAGACGCACATCACGACGTATGCGCTGGAGCGGGCCAACGAGGCGCTGGCGGACCTGCGCGCTGGCAAGCTCGCGGGCGCGGCGGTGCTGAGGATCGGGAAGAGTTAGGGACCGGAATGAGGAGTTAGGAATCAGGAGAAACGGGGGGGGCGGATGAAGCCGTTGGGTGTGATGCTGGTGGTGGCGGGACTGAGCGTGGCGGCGGTGGGGGCGGTGCTATTGATCGCGGACCGGTTCCCTTTCTTGGGGCGGCTCCCGGGGGATATCCATATCGAAGGCAAGCAGGCGTCCTTCCACTTTCCCCTGACCTCCTGCCTGCTCCTCAGCGTGGTCCTGACGGTCGTGATCAACGTGGTCATACGCCTGCTGAAAAAGTAGCGCAAGGCGCGATCGGCAACGCCAATAATTATCGCCCTGTCCCGTTCATGCGGCCATGAAAACAGGATGGCTTTTAGGGACACTGTTCATGGCGGCGCTGTTCACGCGGGCACAAGGACCTGCTCGGCAGGCCGGGCTGCCCGAAGGCGTCAAGGCCTTGCGGGATGTCGCCTATGTCGAGAACGGACATGCGCGCCAGAAGCTGGACCTCTATGTGCCGGAACAGGCGACGAACGCGCTGCCGGTGATCATCTGGATTCACGGCGGAGGGTGGAAGAACGGCAGCAAAGAAGGCTGCCCGCCCCTGCGGCAGGGGTTCCTCAGCCGCGGCTACGCGGTGGCCAGCCTCAACTACCGGCTGAGCGGAGACGCCATCTTTCCCGCGCAGATCGAGGACTGCAAAGCCGCGGTGCGGTGGCTGCGCGTGAACGCCAAGCAATACGGCTTGGATCCCGACCGGTTCGGCGTGTGGGGCAGTTCCGCGGGAGGTCACTTGGTCGCGCTGCTCGGCACCAGCGGCGACGAAAAGGCGTTCGACGTCGGCGCGAATCTTGGCGTGTCGAGTCGCGTGCAGGCCGTGTGCGACTATTACGGCCCATCGGACCTGCTTCAGATGGACAGCCATGCGCCCGGAGGCGCACGCCTCAAGCACGATGCGCCCGATTCGCCCGAGGCCGCCCTGATCGGCGGACCCGTTCAGGAGAATAGGGAGAAGGCCGCGCGCGTGAATCCGATTACGTACATCGCGACGAACGCTCTGCCGCCCTTCCTGATCGTGCACGGCGATGCCGACCCGGTGGTGCCGTACCACCAGAGCGAGCTGCTTTTTGAGGCGCTCAAGAAAGCGGGGGGGAATGTTCACCTGCACCGCATCATAGGCGCGGAACACGGTAAGGGTTTTGGCGGTAAAGAGATCACCGAGAGGGTCACCGCGTTCTTCGACAGCTGGCTCAAGGCGCCGGGACCGGTCGTCGTGGCGGCCGCCGCAAAGCAGACCGAAAGCCTCGCGGTTGACGAACCGGGAATGGGCAACGGCGCCCGGAACCGCCAGCAGGGCCGCGGCCCGCAGCAGGGCGGCCCGCGGATCACGTTCGAACAGGTCAAGGCGCGGGAAGACGCGGACGGCGACGGCCGTGTCACGCGCGAAGAGTTCAAGGGTCCGCAGCCGATGTTCCAGCGCCTCGACCGCAACGGTGACGGCGCGCTGACCGCGGAGGATTTTGGGGAGAAGCCGTGAAGGCCGGGCGCCCTGCAGGGGCGTGCGGCTACTTCGCCTGGGACTTCAGGCGCAGCAGCCGCGCGGGATAGTCGGTGTAGATGCGCGTCACGCCCAGCGCGAGAAAGGCCTTCAGCTCGGCCTCGCTGTTCACGGTCCAGACGCCGGCTTCGAGTCCGGCCGCGCGGATCTTGTCGACCTTGTCCTTCGTGAGCCCTTTGACGTTCACCACGAGGGCCTCGAAGCCCTCCTCGCGCGCGGTCCGGATATCTTTGTCGATGTCGGCGTCGGCGTTGCGGTCCCAAAAAACGGGCACGGCTTTAGCCTGCGTTTTGACCTGCCGCATTTTGTTGAGGCTGCCGTCGTTGAAGCCGACCCATCGCTCGGATTTCAGCTCACGGATCACGTCGAAGGCCGTCTGCACGCACTCGTTTTTGGGCTGGATCGAGAGGCGCGTCCGTGGCTGTTCCATGACCAGCCGGAGCGCGTCGGCGAGCAGCGGCATCCGGGCCGGCGGGCACTGCTCCAGCGTGAGGTTGTGGCGCGTGCGGAAGCCGGTGGCCACGTCGACTGTCAGGAGCTCGGCGTAGGTCGAATTCGTGACGCTGAGTGTCTTGTCGCCGGTGCGTCCGGTGTCGCTGTCGTGCGAGAGGACGAGCTGGCGGTCCTTGGTGAGGTAGACGTCGGTCTCAATCCAGTCGGCGCCGGCGTCGATCGCGCTCCGGAACGCCGGCAGCGTGTTTTCGGGCTGTTCGCCCGAGTTGCCGCGGTGCGCGGTCACGCCGTTGTTCAGAAAAGCGGGGGCCTCTGCGTGTGCCACGAGGGTGAGGGTGCAGAAGGCGATGGACAGAAGGCTGCGTTGCATGGCTGGCTCCGGGGCGCGTTAAGGGGTTTCGGTGAAGGCGTCGACGACCTCCAAGTCGATCTCGATCGCGCGCTTCAGCGCGTGCGGCGGACGACAGATCTGGAGGGTAAGGAAGGAGCCGGCCTGAGGGGCGAAAGCGCGTCCGGATTCCGTGCGGAACTCGGCCCAGCGCACCGTCTGTTCGCTCCACGTCGCGCCGGCTTCGACATCTGCTTGGTAGAACGCGGCTTTCCCGTCGACAGACGTGTGGAGCGCGACCGTCACGTCCTCGGTCGCAGGCGAGCTGCGCAGCCGCAGGGCGAGGCCACTTTTTTCGGCGAGTTTGTCCGCCGGCAGCGGGATGTTGGCGTTGCCCCACGCGCACTCGCCCGCCGCCAGGGTGATCCGCAGGAAGGGCGGCGCGTCCGGCGGCGTCATGCGCTCGATGGCGACCAGCGGTTTGTCTGTCGCGCTCTTCTCGGCCCAGTTGGCGAGGGTGCGCGCGGCCGGGTCGGTGAAGCGCGCCAGCGGCTGCCGATCCGCGGCACGAGGCGGAGGCGGCTGAGGGCGGTGGTCCGCGCGCAGGTGGTCGACGTCAACGGTGTCGAAGGCGCCGTCGCTCTGCCACAGCGTCACGGCGGGGGTGTCGGTGACGAGCGCGACGCGGTGCAGCCAGAGCGTGGCGGGCGCGGTGCCGAGGCCGGCCGGTGCGAGCTGGAAGGCGGCGGTGCCGGTGTGGGCGGCGGGGTCGAACGGAGCGCCCTGGTCGTCGCGGAACTCGGCGAGCGCGATGCGCTTGACGGTCCACCCTGTAGCGGAGAGGTCGAGCGGCGCGCGGTAGAAGCGGCCGTTCGCATGCAGCACGGCGTGGACGGTGCGCGGCGTGCCGTCGCCCGCGTACCCCACTTCGACCGCGTCCGCGGTCTCGAGGGTGAAGGCGGGCGAGTTGATGTTCGACCACGGCACGGAGGGCGAGGGCGAGAAGGTGCAGCGCAGCGCGTCGCGCTCCTGGTGGCGCTCGCGGGCGAGTGCGATCACGCCGGGGCGCCGCTCCTTGTCGGGCCAGTTGGCCCAGTATCCGCCCTGCGATGCGGCGAAGTCGCCGATGCGGGTGCGGGCGGGCAAGAGACGGCGGGCGGTAAAGCGGTCGGACAGGGCCAGCGCGTGCACGGCCCCGTCCTCGCCGCAGACCGTCAGCGGTGCGGCCGAGGCGTGCGCCAGCGGCACGCGGTAGCGGCCCCAGGCGTCGGTATGCCAGCGGTGCGTGCCGCTGGTCAGCGCGGTGTGGCGCAGGGGAATGCCGAACCCGTCGAGCAGCAGGCCGGAGGCGAAGCCGCCCGCAGGCGGCGCGGCGAAGGCGGCACCGTCGCGCGCGGGCTGGCGCTCGCCGGTTTCCAGGCACTCCAGCTCGCGCGTGGCGCCCGTCCCGCGACCCAGCAGGCGGCGCCAGAGGCCGAGGTCTTCGGACGGCGGCAGCCAGAGCGTGAAGCGGCCTTCGCGCGCGACCGCCATCGCGCGGCCCTGCGGGTCGACGATGTGGGTGCCGCTCGGCGCGGTCCCTGTGATCGGGCGCAGGGTGTCGGGCTTGGGCAACAGCACGAGCGCGCTGCAGGTGACGGCGCCGACGTCGAGCGTGAGCTGTCCGTCTTTGAGCGATACCGGCACGGGGCGCTGCTCCGGGAAATCGGGCGAGACGGCGAAGGCGGAGTCCGGCGCGGCGGCGCTCCAGGGCAGCGTCACGCAGAGGTTGGTGCGGGGCGACGGCCAGACGTCGCGCGTGGAGAAGGCGTGGTTGACGATGTGGACGGCGGCGCCGCCGGCGGTGGCCCGCGCGCGGAGCGTGAGGCGGTCCTGCGCTTCAGGCTGGGCCGGCAGGGCGTGAGAGCCGCGCAGGAAGGGCGCGTGGTCGCGGTAGAAGTCGGCCATGCGCGCGAGCGCGGTCAGCGTGCCTTGCCGGGCGGCCACATAGGAGTAGCCGCGCAGCGGCAGGGCGAACTCGCCGCCGGCGGCATACGCCTCGGGGATGTAGAGCCGGAAGAAGTGGGTCTGGTCGGCGCGCGGCAGGGCGACCAGCCGGTCGGTCTCGCCGGGCCAGTCCACGAAGAAGACGACGGGCTGTCCGGGGCAAGGGCCCGCGGCGTCGGCGATGAGAGCTTCGTAATACGAGAGATAACTGGCACGGCCGTCGAGGCGGCCGTGCCGGAGCGGCGGCTGAGCGCCGTTGTGCGGCTGGAGGAAAGCGACGCCGGGGCGCGCCGTGCCGTTGTGGTTGTAGGTGCTGATCAGCGTGCGGCCGTACCGCTCGCGGGCGTAGCGGTCGGCGTCGGCGAGGATGTCCGCGAAGAGCGCGGCCACGGTGTCGAAGCGGAAGGTGCCGGCGGCCTTGCGGTCCCACGCGAAGCCCCACTCGCGGTAGAGCGGGTTGGCGGAGGTGGCCCAGGCGCGCGGGTGGCCTTGCGCCGGATTGGCCGCGAGGGGTTGGCCGTCCTTGCCGGGCGTGGTCTGGAGGTGGCGCAAATAGTCGAAGGTGCGGATGGTGCCGCCGTGCCGCGCGAGGTCGATGCCGAACTGCGTCTGCCAGCGCGGGTCGTCTTCGCGCCAGCCTTGGCCGTCGCAGTATTTGCGGGCCAGCCAGTCGCGGAACGCGGCGCAGGCGTAGGGGTCGTAGCCTTCGGTCGGGTTCCAGTCGTAGAAACCCTCGATTTCGTCGTACCAGATGCCGACCGCGCCGGCGTCGATCTGCAGGCGCACTTCGCGCTTGAGATACGCGATCACCTTCGGGTTATAGAGGCTGAGCTGGTACCAGCCGCCGCTGTCCGCCATGCGGCAGTGGTAGGGCTGACCGTCGGTGCCGTGGGTGGCGAAATCGCGGAAGGCCGCGTCGTCCATGCCGTTTTCGCCGGGATAGATCGCCGAGAGGGTGATGCCGCCTTGGAGCAGGATGCCCTTTTCGGCGCAGGCCTGTGCGAGCGGGGAGTAGGCTTGCCAGTCGGGGGTGTGGTGCCACTTGAACCAGCCGCGGCAGATAAAGTCGGGGTGGACGCGGGAGAGGATCTCGACATCCTGCTGCGAGAAGACCGGCTCGTATACCGCGAAGACGCGCACGTCCGCGACGGTTTTCGGCGGTTCCGCGGCACTCAGTTGGGCGAGGCACGCAAAGAGCGGCACGTTCAGGATGGCCGGCCAACGTTTCATAAGATCCTTTGAAAGCCTCGAGGCGGGTTAGGGCGTGTGTTTTGTGGCGGTGTAGCGGCCCTCGATATCCAGCGTGCCGTCGGGTTTGATGCGGTGCGACAACCCGCCCTCGACGGTGACGCGGTCGGGTCCGGCCACCATGAACGCTTTCTCCCATTCGACCTTGCTGCCTTGGCGCAGGGTGCAGATGCCGTCGGGCGTGAAGGTGCGGGTGTAGGTAGCGGACCCGTGGCGATATTCCCAGGCGCCGAGGACCGCATGCACAGGGGCCGGGACGCTTTTGGGTTTCGCTTTCGCGGTCTCCGGGCTGCGCGTCTGAAGCGTGCGCAGGCGCGTCCAATCCCTCGGCTGCGCGCTGAAGTTGAGAATGCGGATCTCGCGCGGCTGCAGGACGACGTTCAGCGTGTCGCCGAACGCGCAGACGGCGGGCAGGCCGTTGGTGCAGCCGTCGAGGGGGGAGCTGACGTGGAACGGTCCGCTGTCCGGCAGCAGGCCCAAGGCGCGGTCGAGGGTGACGGTGCAGGGCTTCGCGGAAGCCGACGGATTGTGGAGGCTGATGTAGCCCTGCGTCTGGTTCCAGGCGGTGTACCCGTAAGCGTCGCCTGCAACGGGGTTGCCGCCGTGCATGCGGGCGCGCTTGAAGGTCGGAAAGACCTCCTCGGCCCAGAGGAGCCCCTCGCCGAGCACGTCCCAGTCGCCGGGCTGCAGGGCGAAGGGCTTGACGTAGAGCTCGATGAAGCCGGTGCCGCGCGAGAGGCTCATGTAGAGGTAGCGCCGAAACTCGTCCTTCGACTCGCCGGTCGAGGTCTTCTTCGGCTCATGGTTGAAGAGGCTGCACGGCGGGAACGGCGTGCGCTGTTCCCGGTAGATTTCGTAGTAGCGCCCGTCGCGGTAGACCAGCTCCTCGGTCCGCGAGCTGCCGCCTGCGGCGTCGCCGGCGTTGATCATCCAGACGGCGTCGGCGTGCATCAGCCACCACGGGCTGAGGTACGCGCCGTTGGAGAGGACGATGAAGGTCTCCGGGTCGGCCTCGGCGAGATTCTTGAAGAGCGCCATGAGCCGCTCCGTGCCGGCGGTGAGGTAGTAGATCTTCAGCTCGTCATAGGCGTCGTCGTTGAGGCGCTTGTCCCCGGACGTGAAGCCGTCGAGGCCGAGCTGCGGCATCTCCGGCAGGCCGTATCTTCCGCCGTGCAGCTCGAAGTCGCGCTGGTTGAGGTGCCCGAAGAGGCCGTCGAGCTTGAAGAAGCCGACGCCTTGGCGCGCGAGCTCGACCATGCGGTCCTCCAGGGCCTGCATGTAGCGCGGGCCGGCCATGGACATCCATGTGTCGAGCGCCTCGAAGCCTTGGCCGCGGAGCTTGGCCACCTGCGCCTGCGCGCCGAAGAGGCAGCCGGGGCTGAGCCAGAGCCCGAGTTTCGAGCGCGCGTCCGCGACGGCGCGGCGGCTGGAGGCGAAATCGGGGTCGAACTTCGCGTTGACGGTCCAGACCTTGCGCGACCAGTCCGCGCCGGTGTCCTGCCAGCCGTCGTCGATCACGTACATGTTCAGCGGTCGGGTCCCGCGCGTCTCGACCAGCTCACGGTGGAGCTTCGCGACGCTGTTGGAGAAGCTCTCTTTGCGGACGCCGTTGCCGGTGTCGAACCACGAGTTGTACTGGACTTGCAGGCGCAGCGGCCGGATGCGGACGCGGTCGATGTACTCGAAGAACGCGTCCTGCACGAACGCCGGATCGTCGGCCACGCCCATGACGGCGGCATAGGACGAATACGGCTGGCCGGCTTCGAGCGCGCGGCCCCACAGATAGCCGGCTTCGAGCGTGCCGTCATGCACGCGGTTGTCGGCGGCGGGGAACTCGATGCCCCAGAAGGTGGCGCTGTGGGTCGCGTAGAGCGGCTGGCCCAAGCCGGGGCTCCATCTGCCAGGCGCCTGGGCCGTGATCTGCCGGACGGTGTAGGGCTGGACCGCGTCAGGCAGGGAGAGCGCCTCGACGTCGATCCGCTCCAGGACGAGCGGCTGCGCGCTTGTGACGGCGAGGCGCTTGCGCAGGAAGAAGTCGCCGGGCTGAAGTTCGTAGCGCACCTCGACGGACACTCCGCGTTCGCGGTTCTCCAGGCGGAAGGTCAGCGCGTCCCTGTCGCGGACGGAAGCGGTCACGCGGAAATCGGCCGCGGTCAGCGTGAAGGCCGTGTCGGGACGGTGGGTCCCCTGCGACAGGCGCAGACGGAACTCGGCCGACGGCTGGGGCTCGACGGCGAGCCCGGCGCGCTTGTTCATGAGGCCCACGGTGCGCAAGGTGCCGCCCTCGGTGGACAGCGCGCGTCCCACGGCGCTGTTTTCCAAGACAAACCGCTCGCCGGCGACAACCACGCCCGCCGTTGCGGCAAGCGCCAGGATCACGCGCAGTCTCACAAGCTGACCTCCCCCTTCATTTGCGCAGGCCACAGGGGCCCGGGCTTCCGTTCCCTCGACCAGACTCGTCCGGCAAATTAGCACACTCAACCGTCCGGTTCAAGCTGGGGCGGGAAGGTTATCACGAAAAGAAAAGCGGACAGGGGGCGGCTGTCGCGAATCCCTCACAGCCTCAGCCTGCGACAAAATGTCCGGGGCCGATTTGGCATCAGAGATGCTCAAGCACAACTGTCACCGCGTGACAGGCGCGGGGATTTGCATACACGGTCAAATCAACAGGAGAAACGGTGATGAACCCGAATTATGTTGTCTGTCTTGTCGCGGTTTCAGCGATCTGGTGCGGAGGGCTGCGCGCAGCCGAACCCGTCACTGGCGATCCGGCCGGCGCGGCCTTGGCCACGGCGGGCTCCTATAACGGCTATTTCTACAGCAACAAGGCCTTTGACGGCGCCGACGCGCCTGCGGTGCGCGGCACGCTCACGTTGAAAGTGACCGATGTGACGCGTGGAAAATTGACCGCGCACGCGGTGTTGCAGGACGGGCCGTTGAATTTCAACGGGACGGCCTGGACCTCGACGGACACCAACGGCACGAAGAGCATCGTGCTGAGCGGAAAGGGCCGGAACAAGGCCCAGCTGACGCTCAACGTCAACGAAGGCCGCATCTGGGGTTCGCTGGAAGGCGGCACCCTTGACGGGGCTCTGACGCTGGACGGCGCGAGAAACGTTTTCACCGGCACGGTGGCTACCAATGCAGCGGAGGCCAAGGCCGCCGTCGACGCCTTCCAGGGCTACTACACGGTGGCGCTGCCGCCCGTCGCCGCGCTTTCCACGGGCAAGGCGGATGCGGCGCCCCAAGGTGTCGGCTACCTGACCTTGACGGTGGGCAGCCGCGGCGTCGCCAAGATCGCCGGGCGGCTGGCCGACGGCACGAGCGTGAGCCTGTCCAGCCCGGTGATTCTCTTCCCCGGAGCGGCGACCACCAACGATGTGGCGGCCACCAACGAGACCGAGACCGCTTCCGCGGATGAAGTCTGCGTGCCGGTCTTCAAGGCGCTCAGCGGAAACAAGGGGTGGTTCGGCGGGCTGCTGTGGCTGCGCCCCGGCGAGCCCCGGCTGGTGGCGACGGACCGCGATCTCGGCTGGTATGTGCGCTGGGAGAATACCGGGTCCCGCAGCAACGGGAATTCAAGAAACAAGAAAGACGGTGCGGACGGGTTCGAAATGTTGCTGGACGCCTGTGGCGGATATTACAGTTCGGAGGCCTCTGTGGCCTCGAATTATCTCTTCGCCGCGTCCGAGCCGGTCGGCCTCCGCTACTTCTCCGGCAATAGCGTGGGCGACTATGTGGCGTCTGCGATTCCGTCCGGTCTCGTGGTGTCGGTCACCTCCGGGGCGTTCGCGATCGCCGCGGGCGCGAATCTGGCGCTGGTTGACGGGGCGTACGATTATTCCGGGACCAATGCCGCGATGGCGACGATCGTCGGGACGACGCGCACCGGGCTCTTCAAAGGCCTGTTCAACGTCTACTTCGACTACGAGCGCAACGGCAGGCTGGTGCACCATAAAGACCGCGTGCCGTACATGGGCGTGTTGACGCCGGCGCGCGGCGAGGCCTTTGCCGAGCTGCCGTTGGGGATGGGCTTTTATCAGGTGCGCGATACCGATCCCTCGATCCGCTCCTACAATTTGAAACGGTCGTTCCCGGTTGTGCTTGACACCGCCGAGTAACGCCGCGGGAGAAAAGGGGATACAGGAGGAGCCTGACGCCGGTCAAACGGCGTCAGGCTTTCTCATTTCTGATTCTCAGGTTTGAAAAAGCGAGACGGGCGAGAGACAGCTGAATGGCGCGCCAAGAAAAAAATGAAGGGGTTGCGGGGCCTGTCCGAAAGGTGTATGTTGACTCCACCGGAGGTGTGCATGAGGAACGGTCTGCTTGTCGGGTGTGCGCTGTGCGCGTCGTTGGGTTTTGCCGAGGGGGCGGAGCGGCTGTGGTACCGCAAGCCGGCGGTGGCGTGGACTGAAGCGCTGCCCGTGGGCAACGGGCATCTGGGGGCGATGGTGTTCGGCGGCGTGCCGGAGTGCCGCATCCAGTTCAACGAGCACACGGTCTGGACCGGGTTCCCGCGCTCCTATGCGCGCACGAACGCGGTGTCCGTGCTGCCGGAGATCCGCCGGCTGCTCTTCGAAGGCAAGCAGAAAGAGGCCGAGGCGCTGGCCATGCGCGGCTTCATGGGCGATCCGCTGCGGCAGGAGAAGTACCAGCCCTGCGGTGACCTCACCGTCTCGCTCGACGGCGTCGCTGCCGCGACGGACTACGAGCGGCAGCTGGATCTGGCGACGGGCGTGCATACGTTTTCCTTCCGCTCGGAAGGTGTGCGCGTGACGCAGGAGACCTTCGCTTCGCATCCGGATCGGGTGCTGGTGCACCGCCTCGCGGCCGACCGGACAGGGGCGCTGGCATGCACGGTACGCCTGGTTTCGCCGCACCGGCTTTCGGCGACGCGTTCGTTGCCGGACGGGCGGCTGCTCCTGGAGGGGCGCGTGCAGACCAACGGCGTGGCCTTTGCGGCGCTGGCCGCCGTACGGGCCGAGGGCCGCGGCGCGAAGGTGGCGGAGGAGGACGGGCGCATCGTCGTGCGCGGGGCGGACGCGGTTGAGATCGTCTGGACGGCGGCCACGAATGTGAAGGCGTGGAACGCGCTGGGCGGCGATCCGCGGGCCGCCTGCGAGACGGTGCTGAAGGGGGTGGCGCAGAAGACGGCTGAGGCGCTGCGTGAGGCGCATGTGAAAGACCACGGCGCGCTCTTCGGCCGGGCGTCGTTGGCGCTCGCCCGGACTTCGGCGTCGGATCGGCCCACGGACGAGAGGCTCGCGGCGTTCCGCGCGGCGGACGACCCGGCCTTTGCGGCCCTGGTGTTTCAATACGGACGCTACCTGCTGATCGCGAGCAGCCGCGCGGACGGCCAGCCGGCCAACCTGCAGGGCATTTGGAACGACTCGCTCACGCCGCCGTGGGACAGCAAGTACACCTGCAACATCAACACCCAGATGAACTACTGGCCGGCCGAGGTGGCCGGGCTTCCCGAGTGCCACGAGGCGCTGTTCCGGGCGCTGGACGAGCTGGCGGAATCCGGGCGTGTCACGGCTCGCGAGCACTACGGCGCCGAGGGCTGGGTGCTGCACCACAACTTCGACCTGTGGCGCGGCACCGCGCCGATCAACCATGCGGACCACGGCATCTGGGTGACGGGCAGCGGGTGGCTGGCGCTGCATCTGTGGGAGCACTATCTCTTCACCCAGGACAAGGCCTTTCTGCGCGAGCGCGCCTGGCCGGTGATGCGCGAAGCGGCGCGTTTCTACAGCGCGTTTCTGGTGGAGGACCCGGTGACGAAGCGCCTGATCAGTACGCCGTCGAACTCGCCGGAACAGGGCGGGCTGGTGGCCGGGCCGACCATGGATCACCAGATCATCCGGTCGCTCTACCAGGCGTGCCTGGAGGCCGCCGCGGTGACGGGGCAAGACGAGGCGTTCGCGGCGGTGCTGCGCAGGCAGGTCGGCCGCATCGCGCCGAACCGGATCGGCCGGCACGGCCAGCTGCAGGAGTGGCTGGAGGACCGGGACGATCCGCAGAACCGGCACCGGCACGTGTCGCACCTGTGGGGCGTGTATCCCGGGTGCGACATCAATTGGCGGGAGACGCCGGAGCTGTTTCAGGCGGCGCGGCAGTCGCTGCTCTTCCGCGGCGATGCGGCGACGGGCTGGTCGATGGGGTGGAAGGTAAACCTGTGGGCGCGCTTTCTGGACGGCGACCACGCGTTCCTGATTCTCTCCAACCTGCTGGTTCCCCTCGGGACGGTCAAGGGGGCGGGCGGGCTGTACCCGAACCTGTTCGACGCCCATCCGCCGTTTCAGATCGACGGCAACTTCGGCGCGGCCGCGGGGGTGGCGGAGATGCTGGTGCAGTCGCACCTGCGCGATGTGGAGGGCCGGACGCTGATCCACCTGCTTCCGGCGCTGCCCGCGGCGTGGCGTGAGGGCTCCTTCAGGGGATTGCGGGCGCGCGGCGGGTTCATCGTGGACGCCGAGTGGCGCGGGGGCCAGCTGGTTCAGGCGACGCTCGCCGCGCCGGAAGGCGGGACGGCCCGCCTGAAAACGGGCCGCCGCGAAGAGGTCGTGACGCTCGCAAAGGGAGGCCGTTGGACGCTGGACGGGACGGCCGGAAACTAAGGCCGCGCGCGCGGCGGAAACCGGGGCCGCGGCGCCTGCGGGGTCGGCTGACGGCCGCGGTTTTTGGTTTTAGATTCTCTTTTGTCCGTTTTTTTGGTTTTCTATAGGCGATTTTCGAACCCTGAATAGCTGCGCCCCAGGCGCGGATGAACCCTGAACCCCGAATCCCTTTCCTATGTCCCGATTTGTCATCAAAGGCGGCAAGCCGGTGAGCGGTGTCCACCGCACGCCCGGCAACAAGAACGCCGCGCTCCCGATGTTGGCCGCGAGCCTGCTCTCGTCTGAACCCGTGACCCTGCACAATCTGCCGCTGATCGCCGATGTGCGCACGATGCTGGAGCTCCTCGCCGACATGGGCGCGGAGGTGAAGCTCGATTCCGAGAAGCGCTCGGTCACGATCCACGCCAAGAAAATCAAGTCGACGCACCTCAACAAGACGCTCTGCGGCAAGGTGCGCTCCTCGATCCTGTTCGCCGGCCCGCTGCTGGCCCGCTGCGGCTCGGCCAAGCTCTATCCGCCGGGCGGCGACGTGATCGGCCGCCGCCGCATCGACACGCACCTGGACGGGTTCCGCCAGCTCGGCGCCGCCGTGCGCGTGAACGGCGCCTATGTGCTCAAAGCCGCCAAGCGGCTTGAGGCGCAGCGCATCCTGCTGGACGAGGCGAGCGTGACAGGCACGGAGAATCTCGTCATGGCGGCCGCGCTGGCCAAGGGCACGACCACGCTCTACAACTCCGCGTGCGAGCCCCACGTGCAGGACCTCTGCCGCATGATCAACGCGATGGGCGGCAAGATCGCGGGCATCGGCACGAACCGGCTGACCGTCGAGGGCGTCGAGGCGCTCCACGGAACCGAGCAGCGGATCGGACCGGATTACATCGACGCGGGAAGCTATCTCGCGGCGGCGCTGGTGACCGGCGGCGAGCTGACCATCCAGGACGTCGAGCCAGCGGACTTCGAGGCGCTGGAGAAGCCGTTCAAGCGCTTCGGCGTGCGCTGGACGCTTGACCGCGAGGCCAAAACGCTCAAGCTGCCGGCGCGGCAGCGGCTCAAGACCGCTTACGACCTCGGCGACGCGATCCCCAAGATCGAGGACGGGCCGTGGCCGATGTTCCCTTCCGACATGATGAGCGTGCTGATCGTGCTGGCGACGCAGACGCGCGGCACCACGCTCTTCTTCGAAAAAATGTTCGAGAGCCGCATGTACTTCGTGGACCATCTGATCGGCATGGGGGCGCGCATCGTGCAGTGCGATCCGCACCGCATCGTGGTGACGGGGCCTTCGCCGCTGCACGGCACGCGTGTGGCGAGCCCCGACATCCGGGCGGGCATGGCCTTGCTGCTCGCGGCGCTGTGCGCCAAGGGCGAGACGGTGATCCACAACGCGGGCAGCATTGACCGCGGCTACGAGGCGGTCGAGGTGGAGCTGCGCCGGCTGGGCGCGAGCATCGAGCGCGTGAACGATTAAGCTCATTAGGGATGAGGAGTCAGGAAGGAGGCGTTGCGATCCTCTTTCACCGGCAGGAATTCGCCACCTTCGCATTCCTGATTCCACATTTCCAACTCCTGATTACGTAGGGGTGCCGATGGCTGAGTGGCTGACACCGTACGGGCATGTGACCCAGGCGCTTTTGGCGTCGCTCTTCACGTGGGGGGTGACGGCGCTGGGCGCGGCCATGGTCTTCTTTTTCAAGACGATCAACCGCAGCGTGCTCAACGGCATGCTGGGGTTCGCCTCGGGCGTGATGATCGCGGCCTCGTTCTGGTCACTGCTGGCCCCGGCCATCGAGATGGCGGAGAGGTCGGGCGGCTCCGGGGTGGTTCCTGCGGTGACCGGTTTTCTGGCGGGCGGCGGGTTCTTGTGGCTGTCGGACAAGCTGCTGCCGCACCTGCATCCCGGCGGACATCACCACGCCGAGCCCGAGGGCATCCACACGCACTGGCGGCGCAGCGTGCTGCTGGTGCTGGCGATCACCCTGCACAACATCCCGGAGGGGCTGGCGGTGGGCGTGGCGTTCGGCGCGCTGGCGGCGGGAGGCAACGGCGCCACGCTCGGCGGCGCGGTGGCGCTCGCGATCGGCATCGGGCTGCAGAATTTCCCGGAGGGTGCGGCGGTCTCGGTGCCGTTGCGGCGCGAGGGTTTTTCGCGCTGGAAGGCCTTCGTGTACGGTCAGTCCTCGGGCGTCGTCGAGCCCCTTGCGGCGGTGGCCGGCGCGCTCGCGGTGACCCAGATGGCGGCGATCCTGCCCTATGCGTTGGCCTTTGCGGCCGGGGCGATGATTTACGTGGTGGCCGAAGAGCTGATTCCGGAAGCCCAGTCGACGCGCGGGTCGGATGTCCCCACGATGGGCGTCATGACCGGTTTCGCCACCATGATGTTCCTCGATGTGGCGCTGGGCTGACGGGGCTGGCGGAGGCCTCCTTTGGCTCGGCCTTTCATTGACACGGTATCCCAATTCCGTCACAATAAGCACACTTTATTTTAATCAGGGTCGGTGTTTCCGGGAACCCGGACCGGCGGCGGCGACCACGAAAGGAACCCATGCAAAGTCTCATTAACCATTTGAACCAGCTGCAGGAGCTCGTGCTGATCCGCGACGAACACCGGACCACCGGCGACGGCAGCCATATGGACCGGCTGAATGATTCCATCGACCAGCTGACCGACAAGCTTCCGCCGGAAGTCAAGTCGCTCTACCAGCGGCTGTACAAGAAAGACCACATCGTGATGGCGCCGATGTACAACGGCTGCTGCGCGATCTGCGGCATGCGCATGCCGATCAGCCAGGTTCAGGCCGTGCGCCTCTGCAAGCAGATCCAGAACTGTCCGAGCTGCGCGCGCATCCTGTACGAGGAAAGCGACGCGCCGCGGTGGGTCGGCGAGGCCCCGAGCCGCACCGAGCCCCGCAAATCCGGCATTTCGCGCTTCTCCGCCGAATCGCTGATGGTCCCGGATCTCAAGGCGACGACGGGCGCCGAGGCGATCGCCGAGCTGGCGGCGGTCATGGAGGAGAAGGGCTTCGTGTCCGGCGTGGACAAGCTCGTTGAGAATGCCTTGGAGCGCGAGGCGGTGCTCAGCACGGCCATGGAGAACGGGTTGGCCTTTCCGCACGTGCGCGGCGTCGAAGGCGGCGGCCTGACCCTGTCGCTGGGCGTGTCCAAGAAGGGCATCAAGTACGACGACGCCGGCAATGTGGTCAACATCGTCTTCTTCATCACGATCCCGACGGCGGTCAGCGCGTTCTACCTGCGCCTGATGTCCGGCTTGACGGAAACCTTCCTCAAGGAGCAGAACCGCGAGGCCATCCTGTCGGCCGAGACGCCGGAGCAGCTCTGGAAGGCGCTGACGAAAGCGACGCGGTACTCCATCAAATAAATGCGGTGCGGGACGCTCGCGGGGACGCACACGCCGCGCGGGCCGAGGGGGCTTATGCGCGAGGATTTCCGGAGGTTGGCGGGCTGGGTGTTGTGTGCGGGCGGCCTCTGTTGCGCGCACGGCCAGGAGGGCGCGGCTGCTCCGCGCGGTCCGGCGGCCGGGTCGCCGCGCAACGGCGAGCGCGCCGCGAACGGACCCTTGGCGCCGGAGAGCGCCGCGCGGGAGTCCGCCGCAGCCCCGCAGGGTGCGGCGGCCGACTCGGTGGACTACACGCGCCTGCTCGAACAGTTCCTCAAAGCCGACGACGAGCAGCTGGAGACCGTCTTCTTCCGGTGCAAATACGTGTCCGGAGAGGCCATGCGCCGCCTCGTGGAGAACTTCCTGACGCCCGCGGGCACCGCGGCCCGGAGCGATGAGGACGATGTCGTCGTCGTGTCCGACGTGCCGGCGCGCCTGCCCCAGCTGAAACAGATTATGGACCAGGCCGACCAGCCGGTGCCGCAGGTGCTGGTCGAGGCCCGCATCGTCGAGCTGGAGATCAGCGACGACCTGGTCCGCGATATCCACATGGGCGTGGCCAAGACCGGCGCGTCGGACTCGGTCCGCAAGATTTTCCAGGAGCTGCTGCTGACGGACTCAGGCTCCTCCTCCGGCACGGAGGACCTCGAGAACACGTTCTCGGCCGGCAAGGGCTCGGACGGCCACCTCTGGACCTTCGTGGGGCTCGACCAGGTCAAGATCTGGATGATGATCAACTACCTGCAGGAGAAGGGGCGCGCGCGCATCCTCTCGTCCCCCAATCTGGTGATCCGCCGCGGCTCGGACGGCAACATCATGACCGGCGAGAAGGTGCCGGTGCTGGAGCGGACGATCACGGGGTCCAGCGAGAGCATCTCCACGCGCTACGAGAACGTCGGCGTCAAGCTCCTCGTCTCTCCGGTCATGATCTCGGGCAAGCGCATCCACGTGAAGGTCAACCCCGAGGTCTCCAGCTCGTCGCGCACGGTGGACACCGGCGGCTTCGAGACGCCGGTCATCGTCGTGCGCAGCGCCAGCACGGAGCTGGAGGCGAACGACGGCGAGCTGATCACGATCGGCGGCCTCATGCGCCTGGAGCAGCGCGTCACCGAGCGCCGCGTGCCGTACCTGGCCGACATCCCGTATCTGGGCGTCCTGTTCCAGTACAAAGAGACCAAGGCCTTCACCTCGCAGATCGTGATTTTCATGACCATGCGCCTGGTCTCGCCCGGCGAGTACGAGCGCGTCTCCGGCGAGCAGGAAGGCGGCGTGAGCGAAGAGTTCCGCGACCGCGTCCAGAAGATGCAGGACACGGTCATCAAGAGCAACGAGACCTTATGGGAAGAGCTCAACAAATAGGCGCGGCTTCCCTCGCCCGGCTCTGCGGGCCGGCGCTCGCCTGCGCGTTCCTCTTTCTGGGAGGCGGCTGCGGCGAGCCGCGCAAGCCGCGCGCGGCCGAAGGGGCCGACCGCATCTACACCGTCAAGCGCGGCGACTTCAAGGTGGCGTTTCGGCTCGAAGGCCAGCTCGACGCCATCCGGAGCCAGCAGCTGCGCTACGACGGCAAGCGCGGACACGGCCAGCTCAAGCTGGTCGACCTCGTTTCCGACCGCACCAGCGTGGTCTCGAACGACGTGATCTTCCGCCTGTCGGACGAGTGGTTCACCGAGCAGGACAAGGACCTCACCCGCAAGCTGCAGCTCGCGGAAGAGGACTACAAGCTTGCGCTGCAGGATCTGGAGATGATCCGCGCGGACAACCTCACGGAGCTCAAGAGCGCCGCCGACGCCCTGCGCGACGCGCGCGCGAAGTTCCAGCAGTACGAGGAGGAGGATGCGCCCAAGCAGAAGAAGGACCTGCTGCAGGCGACGCGCGACGCCTCCGACGCCTACGCGCAGGCGCAGAACACCTTTGCCGACGCCAAGAAGGCGCTGATGGACGCGATTTCGCAGGGCGACGAGACCGTCGCCACGGCACGGAAGAAGGTCGACGAGGGCGAGAAAACGCTCGCGACGGCCGAGCAGGCGATGGAGAAGGCCTTCTATGACCTGCGCATCTTCAAGCGTTACGAGTATCCGCAGAAAATCGCGCTGCTGCAGGAGACGCTCATGAAGAGCCAGCTGGCGGTGCAGCGCACGATCGTCAACAACAACGCCCAGGTCAGCAAGAAGCGCATCGAGATCGCCAACCGCGAGAAGCTCATCAGCGACTACCGCAACGACCTGACCGGCCTGCGCGAGGACATGGAGAAGCTGGTCATCCGCGCGCAGGCCGACGGCATGCTGATCCACGGCGAGAACCGGCGCAACCGCTGGGATACGCCGAAGGAGATCAAGGTCGGTGCCGACGTGAGCATCGGGGAGTCGATCGGCCTCATTCCCGACGTCAGCAAGTTCAAGGTGCAGATCAACATCCCCGAAGAGTACCGCTCGCGCATCGAGATCGGCCTGCCCGTCGTGATCCGCGCCAAGGCGGTGCCCGACCTGACGCTCTCCGGCGAGATCGTGCGGATCGCGGGGGCCTCCACCCCGATCATCCCCTGGGACCAGGGCAGCCCCAAAGTCTACGCGTCGGACATCTCGACGGACGCCGCGGACAAGCGCCTGACACCCGGCATGACCGTGCAGGTCGAGATCGTGGTCGAAAAGGCCCAGCAGGTGCTTTTCGTGCCGGTCGAGGGCGTCTACAGCCGCGACGGCAAGAGCTTCTGTAAAGTGCGCGAGGGCGAGCGCCAGAGCGAGCGCGAGGTGAAGACCGGCCGCTTCTCCACCGACTACGTCGAAATCACCGAGGGCCTCGCCGAGAACGACCAGGTGATGCTCGACCGTCCGACGGCATAAGGCCGCCGGAATCCGCCTTAGCGCATCAGCCCGCGGCACTGGAAAATGGCGCGCGCCCGCCGGAGCTGCTCCTCGGTCGGCGGCGGCGTCTCCTTGAGCGCATAAGGACAGGCCAGCGCCTCCCATTTGTACTCGCCCATCTTGTGGAAGGGCAACAGCTCGATCTTGCCGATGCACGCGAAGCGCAGCAAGTAGTCGGCCAGCTGCTCCAGCTTGGCCTCGTCGAGGGTGAAGCCCGGCACCAGCACGTGCCGGATCCAGACCGGCTTGCGCGCCGTTTCGCAGTACTCCAGCGTGGCCAGGGTGTTGCGGTTGCTGGCGCCGGTCAGGCGCACGCAGAGGTCGTCGTCCAGCGCTTTGATGTCGAGCAGGATCAGGTCTGCCCGGTCCAGCGCCGGCGCCGCGCGGTTCAGCGGGATGGCGCCCGACGTGTCGATGGCGCAGTGCAGTTTGTTCTCGCGGCAGCCGTCCAGGACGGCGCACGCGAACGCGTGCTGCATCAGCGGCTCGCCGCCGGAGAGGGTGACGCCGCCCCGCTTGATGTAGGGGCGATAGGTGAGGATGTCGGCGAGCACCTCGCCGGCGGTCATCACCTGGCCGGCCTCGACGCACTGCGAGTCGGGGTTGTGGCAGTAGAGGCAGCGCAGCGGGCAGCCCTGCATGAACAGCACGTAGCGGATCCCCGGGCCGTCCAGCGTGCCGAACGACTCGATCGAATGGATCCTGCCTGTCACCTCGGGGTTCATGGACGTTTCTGGGCCGAATATTTTTTGACGAACTGCCGCGCGTAGGGCATGGCCCCGGTGCCGACCGTGCCGTGGTTGAGCCCTGCGAGCTCGTGGAACTCGACGCTCGGGTGGCCCAGCGTGCGCAGGCTCGCGGCCATCAGGTCGTTCTCCTCCACGCGGCACTTGAATTCGATCTTGCGGTCGCCCAGCACCAGGCAGACCGGCGGCAGGTTGCTGGCGCAGTAGTAGAGCGGCGCGTATTCGTCGATCAGCGGGCGGTACTGTTGCCCCGTGTCGCCGAGCAGCTTCTTGACGTGGAAGTGGGTCGTGACCTGCGCGCTGACCGGGATCAGCCCCGCCAGCTGGTGGATCGAGAGGTCGTGGGCGGCGAGCCAGCGGGGGTCCATGCCCACCATCGCGGTCAGGTAGCCGCCGGCCGAGTGGCCCGCGACAAACACCCGGTTCGAGTCGCCGCCGTAGCGGCCGATGTTCTTGATGACCCAGGCGACCGAGGCCGCGGCGTCCTCGAGGTAGGCGGGATGCTGGGCTTTGGGCGAGAGCCGGTAGCCGACGGCCGCGACGGCGATCTCGGGGTCGCCGAGGTTGATGAAGTGGCGCTTGCCGCCCGTGAGGCCGCCGCCGTGGAACCAGACGACCGTGGCGAAGCCGCTGCGGTTCGTGGGGCAGCGCAGGTCCAGCCGGCACTGGGTCTTCTGGTAGTCGTCTGCGCGCAGGAGGTCCTGCTCGCCGTAGTAAGCGAGGTTCGTGAGGGTGGCGCAGGCCGCGTCCGACCCGGCCCGGGCCAAACCCGCTGCGACCAGGAGGGCGCATGCGACGAGGTGTCGTGAAAGACTCATAATGGCTTGAACATAGCACATGGGGGATGGGGTGACAAGCCTGCCGCCCTGCACGCGGGCTTGTTAATAGCCGATGGGCGCGCTACACTGCTCTTTTATCAATCAGCTGATCCCAGAGGAGTTTTGAGATGTCTGTGAGAGTCCGTTTTGCGCCCAGTCCGACCGGGCATGTCCACATCGGCAATATCCGTGCGGCGATTTTCAACTGGCTGTTCGCACGCCACGAGGGCGGCAAGTTCCTGCTGCGCGTGGAGGATACGGACCGCGAGCGCTCCACGGACGAGGCGATCCAGACGCTGCTGGCCTGCATGGGCTGGCTGGGGCTCGACTTCGACGAGCCCGCGGTCTACCAGAGCCGTCAGGCCGCGCGCCACCTGGCGGTGGCCGACGAGCTGGTCCGCAACGGGCTGGCCTACAAGGACAACAAGGGCGGCGGCGGCGAGTGCGTGATCTTCCGCATGCCCAAAGAGGGCCGCCTGGAGTACACCGACCTGGTCAAGGGGACGATCAAAAAGAAAGCCGAAGACACCCAGGACTTCGTGATCGTGCGCTCCGACGGCACGCCGGTCTTCCATCTCTCCAACGTGGTGGACGACGTCGACATGGGGATCACGCATGTGATCCGCGGCGACGATCACGTGGAGAACACCTTCAAGCACATCGAGCTGTTCAAAGCCATGGGCGCGCCGATCCCTCAGTACGCGCACCTGCCGATGATCGTCAACAACCAGGGCAAGCCCTACTCCAAGCGCGACGGCGCCGCCTTCGTGGGCGAGTTCAAGGAGCAGGGCTACCTGCCCGAGGCGCTCTTCAACTTCCTGCTGCTGCTCGGCTGGGCGCCGGGCGACGACCGCGAGGTGCTGACGCGCGAGGAGATGATCCGGCTCTTCACGCTCGACCGCTGCAAGTCCAGCGCGGCGCGCTTCGACATCAAGAAGCTCGTGTGGATGAACGGCGAGTACATCCGCCGCCAGCCGCGCGAGGTGTACGCGGCCGAGTTCCTGTCGCGCGTGCAGGGCGCCGGCCTCTCGACCGAGGGCGTCGACCTCGCGGGCATCATGGACCAGATGCAGATCCGCACCAAGTTCTACTCGGAGCTGCCCGGCTCCTGCGCCTATTTCTTTGCGGACGACTACCCGTTCGACCCGAAGGGCGTCGAGAAGCGCCTGAAGGTGGAGGGCGTTCCGGCGCTGCTCGACGAGGTGGCCGAGAAATATGCGGCTTTGGCGTCCTTCGACCTGCAGTCCACCCACGACGTGCTGGCGGCGATGGGCGAGGCGCGCGGCACGGGCCTGGGCTCGATGGTGCATCCGGTGCGCGTGGCGGTCTCGGGCCTCACCGAGGGCCCCGGCCTCTTCGAGATGCTGGTGCTGCTCGGCCGCGACAAAGTCTGCGCGCGGCTGCGCGGGGTCGCGCAGAAGCTGCGCGCGGGCGCGCTCTGAGACTCGGGTGTGCCGGGCGGGCCCCAAAGGAGGCGTGACATGCGTCAGGTGCTCTCAGCGCTGGTGGTTTCGTCGCTGGCGCTCGCGGTCCCGGCCGCGGAGCCCGCGCGCCGCGTGTGGAGCGTGGACGGCGTGAGCCGCGAGGCGCTGGTCTATGCGCCGGCGGCGACGAACGGGGCCGCGGCTCCGGTGGTGTTCGTTTTCCACGGGCACGGAGGCAACATGCGGCACATGGCGCGCGCGTTTCCTTTGCACGCGCTCTGGCCCGAAGCGCTGGTCGTCTACATGCAGGGGCTTCCCACGCCGGGCCGTCTGACCGATCCCGAGGGCAAGAAGTCGGGCTGGCAGACCGTGCCGGGCGGGCAGGGAGACCGCGACCTGCGGTTCGTCGATGTGGTGATGGACGACTTGCGCTCCGGCGCGGCCATCGACGGGAAGCAGGTGTTCGCCGCCGGCCACTCCAACGGCGGCGCCTTCGTCTATCTGCTGTGGGCCCTGCGGCCACAGGTCTTCTGCGCCTTTGCGCCCTGCGCGGCCGCGACGTCTCAGAACGCCCGGCTGACCCCCAAACCGGTGCTGCACGTGGCGGGCCAAAAAGACGCGCTCGTCAAATTCGCGTGGCAGCAGCGCATGATCGACGAGGTCCGCTCGATCAACCGCTGCGGCGGCGAGGGGCAGCCGTGGGGCACGAACGCGACGCTCTACGCCTCCGCCGCCCGCGCGCCGGTCGTGGCGCTGATCCATCCCGGCGGACACGAGCTGCCGCCCGAAGCCGCGCCCGCGGTCGCGCGCTTCTTCAGGGAGCGCGGCGGACAGCCTGCGGGTGTGCCGGAACCCGGGCTGCGGCGAGTCATGCCTTGACACGCCTGCGGCGGTCATTGAAAATACGGGCATGAAAAAATCGATCGCTTTCTGGGCCGGTGTGGCGGGCGTGTCGGCCGCTTGCGCCGGCGAGGTGTGGATGGCTTGTCCGGAGTTCGCCGACGGGGCGGCCTACAAACCGGTCGCCGGGGCCGAAGGGGTCAGCGGCGTGTTGCCGCGGGGCTGGAGCGACGGCTCGAGCTGGTCCGGCGCGAAGGTCACCTACGCGTTCAAAAAAGAGGGTGCCTCCGGGTATCTGCACGCCGAGGCCAAGGGCGAGGGCATGTGCCAGTTCTTCAACCCCTCGGTGCCGGCGCTTGACCGGCTGACGTGTTTCAGGCTGGTGGTCCGCGGCCGCAGCGCCAGCGGTTCGGATGTGATGCTCGGCGTCCGCGACTCCGAGAACGACCACGCCTACTCCGTGATGGCCAAGATCGCGCTGGGCGAGGAGTGGCAAGACTATGTGATCCCCGTGAGCGGGGGGCCTGCGGCCAAGAAGTCGGCGTTTTTCATCGAGCTGTTCAGCCCGGGGTCGGTCGACCTCGCGTCGGTGCGGCTGGAGACGGTGCCGGCCGACCAGTACGTGCCGGTCACGGCCGCCGCGGTCGCGCGCGACGACGAGGGGTGGCAGGCGCGCGCGCGCCTGCTGGAGGCGGCGGCGGTGAAGGCGCAGCCCGCGTTCATGATCATGGGCGACTCCATCACGCAGCGCTGGGAGCAGAACGGCAAGGAGGCGTGGGAGAAGAGCCTCGCGCCGCTCAAGGCGTGCAACTTCGGGATCGACGGCGACGGCACGGAGCACCTGCTGTGGCGCATCCGGCACTCCGGGCTCGGGCAGCGCTACAAGCCGCGCGTGGTCGCGCTCCTGATCGGCGTGAACAACATCGGCGCGGGCTTCCTGCCGAACGACGTGATCCTCGGCCTCGCCGCCTGCGTCAAAGCGGTCCGCGCTCAGTCGCCGGAGACAAAGGTCTTGATCTTGGGCGTGTTCCCAACGGCGCAGAGCGGCGACGACGGGGTGCGCGCGACAATCCGCGAGGTCAACAAGGGCTATGCCGCGCTGGCGGACCGGCAGAACGTGTTCTTCGCGGACCTCGGCGGCGCGTTCCTGGAGCCCGACGCGTCGATCTCGCCGGCCGTCATGGACGATTTCCTGCATCTGACGCCCAAGGGCTACGGCCTGTACGCGAAGGAGCTTGTCCCGGTGGTCCAGAACCTGTTGAAGAAATAAGAAAGGAGCTGCGCGATGAAAGTGGTAGCCTTCAATGGCAGTCCCCGCAAAGAGGGAAACACGGCGATGTTGCTGCGAAAGGTGCTGTCACCGATCGCGCGCGCCGGGATCGACACCGAGCTGGTGCAGGTCGGCGGGCAGGCGATCCGCGGCTGCACGGCCTGTTACCACTGCATGGAGGCCCGCGACAAGCAGTGCGTGATCAAGACCGACATCGTCAACGGCTGCATTCAGAAGATGGTCGAGGCCGATGCGATCATCATGGGGTCGCCTTCGTATTTTTCGGGCATGACGTCGGAGCTGAAGGCGCTGATCGACCGCGCGGGGCTGGTCGCGGTGGCGAACGACCGGCTGTTCTCGCGCAAGATCGGGGCCGCCGTGGGCGTGCACCGGCGCGGCGGCGCGGTCAACGTGGTCGACGCGATCAACCACATGTTTCTGATGTCGCGCATGATCGTGCCGGGGTCGACCTATTGGAACTTCGGCGTGGGGCTTGAGCCCGGGGACGTGGCGAACGACGAGGAGGCCACGCAGAACATGCACGATCTGGGCGAGACGATCGCCTGGCTGCTGAAGCATCTGGGGCCGGCACAAAGCGAGCCCGCGGGAGCGCAGAAGGCTTTCTGCGCCGGGGTGTAGCCGCGCGCCGCGCGGGGGCTGCGACGCCGGGCGCGGCGCCCGTCAGCTTGTTGCCGGGGCGGGAGCGTCGCTCTCGCCGGGTGCGGACGGCGGTTGCGGGGCGTCCGGCTCGCTCGGCGCGGCCACGGCCGGCTTCCCGTTGCTGGCGTGGCGGGGCAGGCAGATCTGGACCGTGGTGCCTTTGCCGGGCTCGGTGTTGACGCAGACGAAACCGCTGTTCTGCTTGACGATGCCGTAGACCGTGGCCAGGCCGAGCCCCGTGCCTTTGCCGACGCCCTTGGTGGTGAAGAACGGCTCGAAGAGGTGTTCGCGGGTGGCCTTGTCCATCCCGCACCCGTTGTCGCTGACGGCCAGCACGACGTAATCGCCGGGGGCGGCGTCCGGATGATCCGCGCAGAACGCTTCGTCGATGTGCGTGTTCCGGGTTTCGATCAGGAGCTTGCCGGCCGATGAGATGGCGTCGCGGGCGTTGACGCAGAGGTTGGCCAGGATCTGGTCGATCTGGGAGGGGTCCAGCTTGACCGGCCACAGGTCGACGTCCGTCTGCCACGAGAGCTCGATGTCTTCGCCGATCAGCCGCTGCAGCATCTTGAGCATGCCGCCGACCGTGGCGTTCAGGTCGAGGACCCTGGGGGTGACGGTCTGGCGGCGGGCGAACGCCAGCAGCTGCCGGGTGAGGTTGGCCGAGCGCTCGGCGGCCTTCTTGATTTCCATGAGATCGTTGTAGAGCGGGTGGCTCGGCTCCATCTCCAGGGTGCAGAGCTCCACGTTGCCGAGAATCACGCAAAGCATGTTGTTGAAGTCGTGCGCGACGCCGCCCGCCAGCCGTCCGATGGACTCCATTTTCTGGGCCTGGATCAGCTGGGCCTGGAGCTTCTCCCGCTCGGCGTCGAGGCGGCGGTGTTCGGTCATGTCCATGGCGATGCCGCCCAGCAGGACCGGTTTCCCCTCGCTGCGGATCGGGAACTTGGTCGTCTCGAAGGTGCGCACCGTCCCCGCGTTGTCGGTCAGGTTCTCGACGAAGGTCAGGGGCCCGTATTCAAGGGCCCGCTTGTCGTCTTCGGCCATCTGTTGGCCGAGTTCGCCCGCGATCAGCTCTTGGGTGGTTTGGCCCTCCCAGTGCGGGAGGCCCAGCAGGTTCTGGAGGTAGGCGTTCATGAACAAGGTCTGCCCCTGCCCGTTCTTGATGAAGGCGGCGGCGGGCAGATTGTCCATGAAGGCGGCAAACCGCTCATCGCTCTCTCGCAGCGCCTGTTCGGTGCGCTTGCGCTTGTTGATGTCGCGGATGATGCTCTGGGTCAGGGTCTCGCCGTTCAATTTCAGGCTGCTCAGGCTGACCTCTCCCGTGAAGAGGGTGCCGTCGCGGCGGCAGAACTCCCATTCAAAGGTCTGGGGCCCCTCGGTCTGGGCGCGGCCGATGAGCTCCATGGCTTTTTCGGGCGAGGGCCGTCCGTCGGGCTGTACGGGCGGCGAAAAGTCGGCGGCCGTGGTGTTGAACAGCTCCTCCCGGCTGCACCCGAACAGCTGCAGCGTGTAGGCGTTGCATTCGATCAGGCGGTGTTTGCTCGCCAGCTGGATCGCGACGCTGGCCGTCTCGAACAGCGTGCGGTACCGGAGTTCGTTCTCGTGCGACGCGGCCTCGGCCTGGTCTTTCTGCAGGCAGAGGGTCTGGAGCTGCGTGTTGCGAACGGCCAGATCGCGGGTCCGGGCTGCGACCTGTCCCCGGAGCACCGCGCTCCACAGAAAGAAAAAGACCAGCAGCGTCAAGATGGCGGCGGCCGTGCCCTTGAGCCACGCCGGCGCCTTGAAGCCGGCCGCATCGGGGGCCCACCGGTTGAGGGTCCGGTAGTAGACCGAGGTCGGGTCTTTCTTGAAGGCGATCAGATGGCGGTCGATGGCGTCCAGCAGCGAGCGGTCACCCGCTTTGCCCGACGCGATGAAGAGCCGCGTCGGATTGAAGATGATCGCCGTGTCTTCGAGGCCGTGTTTGCTGCTGTGCGCCGTGCCGTAGAAGCGGTTGGCGATCACGGCGTCCACCTCGCCGCGCGCCGCGGCGACGAAAGCGGCGTGGTACTCGCTGAAGGGCACGAGCGTCATGTCCAGCTCGAAGCCCAGAATGGCCGTGCCGAAGGACTCCTGCTGGACGGAGCGCTCGAGCAGCGAGACCCGCTTGCCGTTCAGGTCCGGCAGCGAGCGGATCGGGCTTCCTTTGGGCGCGTAGATCTGAAACCAGTCGGAGAGGACGGGCTCGCGATGATAGGCGTAGCGGGCTTCGCGCTGATGGGTGTAGGCCACGTCGGGCAGCAGATCGATTTCTGCGGTCTCCAGCCGGTCCAAACACTGGCTCCACGTCCCCGGAACATACTGCAGCGTCCACTCCTCCTTCTTGGCGATCGCTTCGAGCAGGTCGACAAAAATGCCTTCCGGACGGCCCTCCGCAGAAAGGGCGATCTTGGGGCTGTTCTGGAACACGCCCACGCGCACGAGCTGCCCGCCCCAGAGCGGGGCGGGGGACCACGCTATTGCGAGGAGGCTGGCCGCCGCCAACCAAGTCGGTCGGAACGTATTCATCGCGCGCTCCCTCTCTCTGGACGCCGCGGGGCGGCAGGCCGACGGCCTGCTTTGCTCTGCGCCGGATGCGTGAGACGCTGCTCAGAACCTTCCACGTGCTTGACGTCTACAGGACTAAACAAAAATATAGTGCGTCATCGCGGTTGATATGTCAAAGGTTTTGGACAAAAAAAGAAGGCCCGGCGACAGGCGGTACGCGCGCGATCCGGGGGGGCGGGGAAATGGGCTACGGTTTTTCGGGCGGGGGGAAGTGGAGGTCGAAGCGCTTGATGTCCTTGGTTTCAGGGTCGACCATCAGCAGGACCCGCGCGACGTAGTCGGGCGGATTCTGCACTTCCCAGTAGGTTTCGCCGTCGTGGGAGACCTCTTTGACGGTCACGGGGTCGGGCATCACCAGGGTGAATTTGTCGCGCACCATCTGGACCGCCTCGCGCAGCGGCACCGGCGCCTGGGGCGAGAAGAAGAGCTCCTTGATCTTGCCCTTTTTGCCGGACTTGGTGAGGTAGCAGTCGGAGCTGATGAACTGCCAGCCGTACATGGAGAGCGCGTCGCGCTCGAGGAAGGCGAGCATCTTGTCCTCGCGGTCGTTGTTGGTGAGCTGCGTGTAGGTGCGCAGGATCAGGCGGCGGATCTTCTTGTAGCCCTCCATCTTGGTCGTCTCCAGCTGCGTGGCTTTGGTGAACGACTGGGTCTTGCCCGCGGCCGCGGCCGGCGCGTTGCGCGCGTCGATCCAGGCCAAGTCGTTGGGCGAGAGCTTGGCGCGGCTGGTGGCGATCGTCGTGCCGTCGGGACGCTGGATGAAGACCTTGCCCTCCTCTTCTTTGACGAAGCGTCCTTCGAGCGTGTTGCCGTTCACCGACATCCAGGTCCGCAGCGGCGTCTGCTCGGCGGCGGTGCCGGCGGCCGGCGCGCTCTGGGCGGAAACGGACACGGCAAAGGACAGGGCCGACAGGGCGCCGGCAGCGGCGAGAGCAAGGCGTCTGAGGTTCATCGTGGGGCTCCTTATGGACATAAGATAGCGTTTCCGTTCCGGCCGCGCAACCCCTTGGCCGACCTCTTTCTCCGTCCCGTTTGCGCTTGTCCGGCATCGGAATATCTCTTATCATATGAGTCAAATTGACACTGTGAGCAAGTGTGACATCCATGGCATCCGGTTTTTTCGACAGATTGGTGGCGCGGATCGACAAGTTGGACCCCGAGAGCCTGCAGGCGCAGATGCTGCGCCTGGCGCAGGAGCGGGGGTTTCTCGAGACGATCTTCCAGACGATTCAGGAGGGTGTGCTGGTCATCGACAACGAGGGCCGGCTGCTCTACGCCAACCGTGCCGCGGAGAAGCTCGCCGGATTCGACTTCGCGCGCACCAAGGGGCGCTCGATCCTCCGGTTCCTGCGCGAGTGGGACTGGGAGCACCTGCTGGACATGCCGGTCACCACGAGCGGCTGGGCGCGTATGGTCACGCGCGAGATCGAGGTCTCCTATCCCGAGCACCGCTTCATCAGCGTGTATGCCGTGCCGCTGGACGAGGACGGCTTGGTCGAGCGGGGCGTGCTGGTGATCCTGCGCGACGTGACGCGCGACCGCAAGCAGGAGGCCTCCGCGCTGGAGAGCGAGCGCTCGAACGCGGTCAAGCTGCTGGCGGCCGGCGTGGCGCACGAGATCGGCAATCCGCTCAACGCGCTGAACATCCATCTGCAGCTGCTGGCGCGCGAGCTGCGCGACCTGCCGGACGGCACGCGCGAGCCGCTCGCCGAGCTGGTGGGCGTGGCGCGCACCGAAGTGGAGCGCCTCGACACGATCATCACGCAGTTCCTGCGCGCGATCCGGCCGACTAAGCCGGTGCTCGTCCCGGAGCAGCCCACCGAGGTCTTGCAGGAGACGCTGAAGCTGCTGAAGACGGAGTTCGAGAACCGGCGCATCGGCGTCTCCTTGGACATCACCGATCCGGTGCCGACCGTGCACCTCGACCGCTCGCAGATCAAGCAGGTTTTCTTCAACCTGATCAAAAACGCGCTGGAGGCGATGCCGGACGGCGGCTCGCTCAAAGTGGTCTTCGGCGTGGGCGACGCCTACGTGGACATCTCGTTCATCGACACCGGCAAGGGGATCGCGCCCGAGGAGCTGGGCCGGGTGTTCGAGCCGTACCACACCACCAAGACGAAAGGCAGCGGCCTGGGGCTGATGATCGTGCAGCGCATCATCGAGGAGCACGGCGGCGAGATCGAGTTGGCGAGCAAGCCGGGAGAGGGGACCTGTTTCAAGATCCGCCTGCCGCGCAGCGAGCGGCGGGTCAGGCTTCTCAACACGGGGATGTGATATGGCAGAAAAACCGGTCATCCTGGTCGTGGACGACGACAAGAACACGCGCGACGGCCTGCAGCGCGCGCTGCAGCGCCATTACACGGTGAAGACGGCGGAGAGCGCCGACGCCGCGCTGGCCATCCTCGGCGGCGAGGCGCCCGTGGACGTGATGCTCTCCGACCTGCGCATGCCGGGGACGGACGGGCTCGGGCTCCTGCGCCGCGTGAACGCGCAGCACCCGCAGACGGTGTGCATCCTGCTGACCGCCTACGGCTCGGTGGAGACCGCCGTGGAGGCCATGAAGCAGGGCGCGTATGACTTTCTGACCAAGCCGATCAACCTCGACCACCTCGACATGCTGGTGGCGCGCGCGCTGAAGTCGCGCGACCTGGAGAAGAAGGTCGAGACGCTGGAGAGCCAGCTCAACGAGAAGTTCGGCATGGAGAACATCATCGGCGACTCGCCCGCCATGAAGCAGGTGTTCGAGGTCATCCAGCAGACCGCTCCGACCCAGGCCTCGGTCCTGATCCAGGGGCCGAGCGGCACGGGCAAAGAGCTGGTCGCGCAGGCGATCCACCGCCTCAGCACGCGGGCCAAAGGGCCCTTCGTGGCCGTCCACTGCGCGGCGCTCTCCGCGACGCTGCTGGAGAGCGAGCTGTTCGGTCACGAGAAGGGCTCGTTCACCGGCGCCACGGTGCAGCGCAAGGGCCGCTTCGAGATGGCCGACGGCGGCACGCTCTTTCTCGACGAGATCTCGGAGATCGACCCCTCGATCCAGGTGAAACTGCTGCGCGTGCTGGAGGAGCGCACCTTCGAGCGGGTCGGCGGCGAGGAGACGATCGAGGTCGACATCCGCGTGATCGCCGCCACGAACCGCGACCTCCGCTCGTATGTGCAGCAGGGGAAGTTCCGCGAAGACCTCTTCTTCCGCCTGAACGTGGTGGACATCACCCTGCCGTCGCTGGCCGAGCGCGCGGGCGACATCCCGCTGCTGGCGGACCGGTTCCTCAAAGAGTACGGCGACAAGAACGGCAAGCGCATCGAGGGCCTGACGCCGGACGCGGTGAGCCTGCTGGCCGCCTACGCGTGGCCCGGCAACGTGCGCGAGCTGCGCAACACGATCGAGAAGATGGTGGTGCTTTCGCGCTCCGAGCGGCTGTCCGCGCGCGACGTGCCGGCGAACATCCGCGAGGCGGTCAAAGGCCCGGCCGGCTCGGCCGCAAGCCGCATGCCCGTGCTGATGTCGGGCTCGTTGGCGGAGACCGAGCGCCGCAAGATCATGGCGGTGCTGGAGAAGAACGGCGGCAACCGCACGCGCGCGGCCGACGAGCTGGGCATCAGCCGGCGCACGCTGCACCGGAAACTGCGGGAGTACAAAGAACAGGCGGCCGACGAGAGCGCCGCCGACGGGGAGCAACAGCTATGAACAGGCGGATCTGGATCGTGACGGCGCTCGCGACGCTGTGCGCCGCGGCGCTGTGGGCGCAAGGGCTGGTCATCTGCAAGGCGTGCGGCCGCGAAGCCAAGCCGGACGCCGCCGTCTGCGCGCACTGCAAGGCGGCGTTGCCCGCGCCTAAAACCGAGGCGCCGCCGGCGGCGCAGCCCGCCGGCAACGAGCCCGCCAAGGAGGTCGGACTGGCCGCGGCGGCCGTGGTGGAGGCGAACGTGCGGCAGGCCCGCGAGGCGGAGCAGAAGCAGCCGGAGGTCGCGCTGAGCAACTATCAGAACGCGCTGGCCTTGATGCGGCTCGTGCCGGCCGGCACGTATCCGGCTTCGGTGGGCGAGACCATCTTGAAAGGCAACGAGCGTGCGCTGCAGGCGCTGCTGCGCGGCCCCGTGCCGTGCCGGCGCTGCAACGGCACCGGCAAATTCCAGCTCGACGTCAGCAAGGTGGACAAGACGGCCGGCATCAAAGCCGTCAGCGGCGTGGCCTGCCCCGCCTGTAAGGGCCTCGGCAGCTTCACGGGGTTCCGCGACGTGTCCAAAGTCAAAATGGCCGTCCTGCAGGGCCGGCAGGAGTTCGAGCGGCGCCAGATGGTCGAAGGCCACGTGAAGGTCGGCCGCGCGTATGTCCCCCCGGCGCTCGCGAAGCTGCTGACGAACAGCCAGCGCGCCTTGGTGATGACCGGCATGCCGGTGCCCTGTTCGGAGTGCCAGCTCTCGGCGCGCCAGGCGTGCACGGGCTGCAAGGGCTCGGGCTGGATGAAGTGCGACTACAACGGCTGCACCAAGGGCGTGGTCAAAGTGGAGAAAGAGACCGGGTCGCGCCAGTCCAAACGGCTCAACGAAGACTTGCTCAAGAAGTGTCCGAAGTGCGACGGGCTGGCAGAGATCCCCTGCGTCACCTGCAAAGGGTGCGGCAGCGTGGCGTGCAAAAAGTGTGACGGGAGCGGCCTCGCGCCGCGCTGTTCGCGGTGTACCGGAACAGGCCTGATGGCGTGTACCAAATGCAAAGGCACGGGGGAAATAAAAGGTGGCCCCTGCCCGGAGTGCAAAGGAGAAATCATGATGATGTGTACGACTTGTCGCGGGGAAGGGGCGCTGGCGCGATGAATGAAGTCCCCGCCTTTATGTTGCCCAATTTCGAGGTGCTCGGGCTGATCGGCCGCGGCGGCATGGCGTCGGTGTGGAAGGCCCGCCAGATTTCGCTCGACCGCTATGTGGCCGTCAAGATCCTCTCGTCGGCCTTTGCGACGGACCAGGAGGATATCCAGCGCTTCCGCCAAGAGGCCCGCACGGCGGCCCAGCTGAAGCACCCGGGGATCGTCCAGATCTACGACGCGAACTTTTCGGACGGCGTCTACTACTTCGTGATGGAGCTGGTGGACGGCTACACCATGGGCGACCTGTTGCGCCGCAAGGGCCGGATCACGGTCGAAGACGCGCTGATCGTCGCCGAAAGCGTGGCCGTGGCCCTGGACTACGCCTGGTCGCACTACCAGATGGTGCACTGCGACATCAAGCCCGACAACATCATGGTGGATTCGGACGGCACCGTGAAGGTCACGGACCTCGGCCTCTGCCGCTCGGTCACGCTGGTCAAGGGCGAGCACAAGGGCAACGCCGACGAGATCCTGGGCACGCCCGCCTACATGTCGCCGGAGCAGGTCTACGGCAGCGAGAAGCTCGACTGCCGCTCCGACATCTATGCGCTGGGCGCCACGCTCTACCATCTGGTGACCGGACAGATGCTCTTCCAGGGCAAAACCGACGACGAGATGATCCGCTGCCATGTGGACACCTCGCAGGCGCCCGACGTGCGCGCGCTGGCGCCGAACGCCGGCGGTCCGTTCGCGCTGCTGCTGGAGAAGATGCTGGCGAAAGACGCGAACCACCGCCAGCGCGACTGGAAGCTGGTGCTGGCGGACCTGAACCGCGTGCGCGAGGGGCATCCGCCCTGGCCGGCGATGCTGCCGCCGAACGGCAGCTCGATGTTCCGGAGCCGGGAATAGGGCTGAGGAGGCGAGTGCGGCATGCGACGCGGGCGCATCCTTCTGGGAGGCAGGACGTGGGCGGCGGAGGCGGAGTTCGCGCGCACGTCGTTCGAGCGCCTGCGCGGCCTGCTGGGCCGGCGCGCGCTGGGGCCGGGCGCGGCGCTCGTGATCGAGCGCTGCAACGCGGTCCATACGGTCGGTATGCGCTTCGCGCTCGACCTGGTGTTTCTGGACCGCCGGTGGCGCGTGACGCGCGTCGTGCGGGGCGTGCGGCCCGGCCGGCTGATGGTGTGGGGCGGCTGGCGCTCCGCGCGCGTGGTCGAGTCCGAGGCCGGCTGCCTGGACGTGGACGCGCTGCGGGCCGGCGATGCATTGTTTTTTGAGGGGGAAGACGTGGAGCGCGTGCGCGCGTGAGCAAGTGAAGGAGGCGAGGCATGAGAGACGGGGCAAAGATGTTGTTTGCGGCGGTGTTCGCTGCGGCGCTGCAGGCGGTCGCCGGACCGGACATGCCGTGGGACCGGGCAACGCTTGACCGGACGCCGCAGGTGTTCGAGGCGCCGGAGTTCGCCACCAACGGCGTGAAGGCGGTCTTCTACGAGGGCGAGCCGTTCCAGGGCAAGCCCACGCGTGTGTTCGCCTACTACGGCTTCCCCACGAACGCCGCGCCCGGCAGCAAGGTGCCGGGCATCGTGCTGGTCCACGGCGGCGGCGGCTCCGCCTTTGTGCGCTGGGTCAAGCTCTGGAACAGCCGCGGCTATGCCGCGATCTCGATGGACACCTGCGGCGCGGTGAGCGGCAACGCCTACGGCGACGAGCAAAAAGGCCATGTGCGCCACGCTTGGGCCGGTCCGGCCGGCTGGGGCGGGTTCGACAAGACGGACGACCCGGTCAAGGACCAGTGGACCTACCACGCGGTCGCGGCGGTTGTGCGCGCCCATTCGCTGCTGCGCTCCTTCCCGCAGGTCGATGCCGACAACATCGGGATCACCGGCATTTCGTGGGGCGGCTACCTCACCTGTATCACGGCGGGCGTGGATGACCGCTTCAAGTATGCCATCCCGGTTTACGGCTGCGGCTATCTGGGCGACAACTCCGCGTGGCTGGGCGCCTTCACCTCGATGGGGCCCGAGCGCGCCAAGAAATGGCTCGGGCTGTGGGACCCGTCCGTATATCTGCCGCGCGCCAAAATGCCTTTTCTGTGGGTCACAGGCAGCAACGATTTCGCGTACCCCATGGATTCGCTGCAGAAGAGCTACCGCTCGCTCCAGGTGCCGGTCTCGCTCTGCGTGCGGCTGCGCATGCCGCACGGCCATGGCGCCCCGGGAGAGAATCCCAAAGAGATCCTGACGTTCGCCGAGCACCACGCGCGCGGCGGCAAGCCGATGCCCGCGTTCACGGCGGTCAAGCGCGACGGCCGCAAAGTGACCGCGGCATTCTCAAGCGGCCCCTGCACCGTGGTCAAGGCCGAGCTCAACTACACGCTCGACACGGGCAGCTGGAAGGAGCGCAAGTGGGTGGCGGTGCCGGTGGAGGCCAACAGCTGTTCGGGCGCCTTGACGGCCGAGATCCCCGAAGGCGCCACGGTTTACTACCTCAACCTCTTCACGGAAGAGGACCTGGCGGTCAGCAGCGAGCACGAAGAGCTGTAGCGAGGAAGGGGCATTCTGCTATAATCGCGACACGGACGCGCGTTTGAAAGGGGGCGAGGATGAAAAGAAAGATGTGTTTGGGATTGCTGGCAGGGGCGGTGTCGTCCGCGCTGCTGGGCGGGTGCGGGACGATGGAGGGCCATGAGGGCGCGGCCATCGGCGGCGTCATGGGCGCGGCGGGCGGCGCGGCCATCGGAGCGGCGGCGGCCGGCAGCGGCAACCGCGGCACCGGCGCGGCGATCGGCGCCGCGGTCGGCGGGGTGGCGGGGGCCGTTGCCGGCGATCAGTTCCACGACAAAAAGTAGGCCTGCGCAAGCAGGGCCCGGCCGGCGTTATCAGCGTCAACGGGAAGGTCTGCGGAGGGGGCAGGTACCCTGTCCGTCCGCAACCGCAAAAAGGGAGATGGGAAAGTGAAGAGAGTGAGGGGTGCGTTCATTTTGGCGGCCTTGGTCGCCGGTTCGGTCTGGGCTCAGCAGGTCTCCACGACGCCGGTGCCGCGCGACGAGGGGTGGAAAAAGCGGGTTGAGCGCGACGTGGCCAAAGCCAAGCAGGGCAGCTGGGACGTCGTGTTCATCGGCGACTCGATCACCGATTTCTGGCAGAACCGGGGCCGGGCCGAGTGGGACACCTATTTCGGGTCCTATAAAGCTTTGAACTTGGGGATCAGCGCGGACCGCACAGAACACGTGCTGTGGCGCCTGGACAACGGACAGCTGGACGGCGCGCCCCCCAAGCTGTTCGTCGTCATGATCGGGACCAACAACAACGGGCACCGCAAACCGGAACAGGAGAAGACTGAGGACACGGTGGCGGGCATCAAGGCGATTCTCGACCGGCTCGGCCAGAAAGCGCCGCACGCCAAGGTGCTGCTGCTGGCGATCTTCCCGCGCGGCGCCACGCCGCAGGACGCCTGCCGCATGCGCAACGAGGCGGTGAACGCCGAGATCCAGAAATTTGCGGACAACAAGCGCGTTTTCTGGATGAACATCAACGACAAGCTTTTGCAGCCCGACGGCACGCTGTCCAAGGAGATCATGCCCGATCTGCTGCACCCGAACGCCAAGGGCTATCAGATTTGGGCCGAGGCGATCTCGCCGTTCGTGGCCAAGACGGTGCGGGCCTCGGTGACGCCGGACCACCGCTTGGGCGAGGCGTGGTGGAAAAGCCGATTCGAACAGAAACAGGCGCTCGTCAAGCAGGGCGGCTGGGAGCTGGTTTTCATGGGCGATTCGATCACTCACGGCTGGGAAGGCGGAGGCAAAGAGGTCTGGGCGCAGAGCTTCGGCGGGTACAAAGCGCTGAACCTCGGCTACGGCGGCGACCGCACGGAGCATGTGCTGTGGCGGCTGGACAACGGCGAACTGGACGGGTATCAGCCGAAGCTGCTGGTGCTGATGATCGGCACGAACAACACGGGGCACCGTCCGCTCGAGCAGGAGTCGGCCGAAGATACGGCGGCCGGCATCAAGGCGATCCTCGACAAGATCGGGCAGAAGTCGCCTGCGACCCAAGTGCTGCTGCTGGCGATTTTCCCGCGAAGCGCCAAGCCGACGGATCTCGCCCGCGTCCGCAACGACAAGGTCAACGCCTTGATCAAAGGGTATGCCGACGGCCAGCGCGTGATCTTCATGGACATTAACAAAGACCTGCTGGAAGCCGACGGCACGCTCTCGAAAGAGATGATGCCCGATCTGCTGCATCCGCAGGCCAAGGGATACGGCATCTGGGCGCAGGCGGTGCTGCCGGCCGTCAAAGCGACGCTCGGCAAATAGCCCCGGGAGAGGGCGCGGGCCTCGGGTCAGGGACGGAGGCCCGCGCGGTTTGAAGCGTGCCGGTACGGCCACGGCGAGGAGGTCGATATGCTCATTCTGGACATCATCAACAACCTGGCCTTGTTGGCGCTCATCAGCATTGTGTCGGGCTTCTTGCGCAAGCGGTGCCCGGGCGTCAAACGCCAGGCCGTGGCACAGGGCCTCCTGTTCGGCTGCGCCTGCATCATCGGCATGCTGAACCCCGTCGTGGTGGCTTCCGGCGTGTTTTATGACGGCCGGTCGATCATGCTGGGCCTGTGCGGCCTCTTCTTCGGCCCCATCGCGGTCGCGGTGGCCGGCGCCATGGCCCTTGCGGTCCGGCTCGCGCAGGGCGGCCCCGGCGCGCTGCCCGGCGCGCTGGTGATCGTATCGGCCTCGCTGCTCGGCGTCGCGTTCCACCTGCGGCGGGACCCGCTCCGGCCCGAGCCTTCGGTTACCCAGTTGTCGTTGTTCGGACTCCTGGTCCACGGCGTGATGGTGTTGACCATGTTCGCGCTGCCGCTGGAGACGGCGCTGCATGTCATCCGGACGATGGCCGTGCCGGTGTTGGTGGTGTATCCGCTGGTGACGGTGCTGATCGGCTCGATCCTGTCGGACCAGATGTCCCGCGACCGCTTTCTTGAGCAGTTGCGCGAGAGCGAAGAGCGGCTGCGCACCACGCTGTACAGCATCGGTGACGGCGTGATCACGACAGACGCTTCGGGGGTCATCTGCCACCTCAACCCCGTGGCCGAGAAGCTGACCGGCTGGAAAGAGGCCGAGGCGCGGGGGCGGCCCTGTTCAGAGGTCTTCCACATCATCAACGAAGGCACCCGCGTGGCAGAGACGAGCCCGATCGACCACGTGTTGCGCGACGGCGTGATCGTCGGGCTGGCCAACCATACGCTGCTGGTGACGCGCGACGGCTTTGAACGCCCCATCGCGGACAGCGGCGCCCCGATTCGGGCGAGCGACGGGACGCTCGCCGGCGTCGTGCTCGTCTTTCGCGATCAGACCGAGGAGCGCGCGGCGCAGCAGAATCTGGTCAGAAACGAGGAGCGGATCCGACGCCTGGTCGAGAACGCGCCCATCGGGATCTTCACGTCGACCGCCACGGGCCGCATCCTCATGCTCAACGACGCGATGGCCCGCACCCTCGGCTATCCCTCGGCCGGCGATATCCCGGCTGGAACGGATGAGAACGAGAAGCCGTTCTACGTGTGTCCGGAGAGCCGGGACGACTTCTTCAGCCGGCTGGCCTCGGAGGGGAGCGTCAAGGGGTGCGAACTGGAGCTGATGACCTTTGACCGGCGGCGCATCTGGGTCAGCATGACCGCCCGTATGATCGATCCAGCCGCCGACGGGAACCCGTTGGTCGAGGGGTTCTGCACGGAGATCACGGAGCGCAAGAAGACGGAGCTTGAGCTGGTGCGCAACGCGAACCGGATGAATGTGCTGCTGCGGATTCTGCTCTATCCCGCCAAAAATGCGCAGGCGATCCTGGACTACGCGCTGGAAGAGGTCCTGAAGCTGACCGGCAGCAAGATCGGGTATATCTACCACTACAGCGAAGAGCGCAAACAGTTCGTCCTCAACACGTGGTCTAAAGAGGTCATGAAGCAGTGTTCGGTGGTGGAGCCTCAGACCTGTTACGAACTGGACAAGACCGGCTTGTGGGGAGAAGCGGTCCGGCAGCGCCGGGCGATCGTGACGAACAACTTTGCGGCCGAAAACCCGCTCAAGAAGGGCATCCCCGCCGGGCATGTGAAACTGGATCGTTTCCTCACGGTGCCGGTCTTCCAGGACGATAAGATCGTGGGGGTCGTCGGCGTGGCCAACAAAGACACCGACTACGATCAGGAGGACGTCATCCAGCTCCAGGTCTTGCTGGGCAGCGTGTGGAAGGAGATCGACCGGCTCCACATGAAAGAGTCCCAGGAGAAGCTCGAAGAGCAGCTCCACCAGTCGCAGAAGATGGAGTCGGTCGGCCGCTTGGCGGGCGGCGTGGCCCACGATTTCAACAACATCCTGCAGGCCATGCTGGGCTACAGCGAGCTGCTTCTGGAAACGTTGCCGGAAGAGGACCGCGCGCGCGACCTCGTCCGCGAGATCGTGTCGGAGGGCAAGCGCGCCGCCACGCTGACCAACCAGCTGCTGGCGTTTGCCCGCAAGCAGCCGATCAACCCCAAAGTGCTGGACATCAATGAGACGGTCGGCTCCATGCTGAAGCTGCTGCGGCGGCTGCTGGGCGAGGACATCAATCTGGTCTGGCACCCCGGCGAGGGGCTTTGGCCCGTCCAGATGGACCCGGGGCAGCTCGACCAGATCTTGGCCAACCTGACGGTCAATGCCCGCGACGCGATCGCCGGCATCGGCCGAATGACGATCGAGACGTGCAGGGCGGTGCTGGATGAGGCCTACTGCGCTGAGCATCTGGGCGCGACGCCCGGGAAATATGTCATGCTGGCCGTGAGCGATGACGGCTGCGGCATGTCGAAAGAGACGATGAGCCGTCTGTTCGAGCCGTTCTTCACCACGAAGATGAAGGGCAAGGGCACGGGGCTTGGTTTGGCGACGATCTATGGCATCGTCAAGCAGAACCGCGGAAATATCAGCGTCTACAGCGAGCCCCAGAAAGGCACGACCTTTAAGATCTATCTCCCCGCGTTTACGGAGGGTCAGGTCGAGGCGGAGGAGGTCCTCGAGTCAGTGCCGGCGGCCGCGCCCGCCCCGGGCGAGAAGAAGACGGTCCTGGTGGTCGACGATGAGGACTCGCTGCTCTACTCCGGCCGCATGCTGCTGGAGAGCCTGGGCTATCAGGTGCTGACCGCGCGCGGTTCGGCCGAGGCTCTGATCCTCTCGGAAACGTATCCGGACGAGATCCATGTCCTGCTGACGGATGTGGTCATGCCGCTGATGAGCGGACGCGAGCTCCAGCAGCGGCTCAGCGCGCAGCGGCCGGGGATGAAGTGCGTGTTCATGTCGGGGTATACCTCGGATGTGATCGCGCACCACGGCGTGCTTGACGCGGGCGTCCTGTTCCTGCAGAAACCCTTCACCAAAGCCGCGCTGGGGGCGAAAATCGGCCAGGCTCTGGCGGGCGGCTGACCCGCCTCTCCGCCTCCGACATTTCCCTTTCATTGTGCGGCTGATTTCGTGTATTCTTGCCGCAATAAATGATGTTGGGGGTTCGGATGAGGGGGTGAAGATGAAAGGCGGGAGAATCGTTTCCTTTTGCGGATGTGTGCTGGTGGCCGCGTCCGCTTCGGCGGCCACGTGGTGGCAGACGCAGCTCGAACAGGTCGAGGCGTTCAATCGGCAGACCGCGGCGTCGCGCGAGCAGATGCGCGCCGCCAATCCCGGCTGGCAGACGTTCAAGGCGTGCAACGAGCCCTTGGAGAGCGCCGCGGAAGCGGTGCCGGTGCGCGTCTCGATGCGCGGGGTCCGCAACGTGTGGCTCGGCTCGGTCGGGCGTGGACAGAGTTTCGTGGGCGAGCCGGTCTGGGTGGATGCCCAAGGCCGCCGGACGCCCGTCCTGATTGCGACCAACGCACCTTTGGCCGGCAAACCAGCCGGGTTCACGGTCCGCGCCGCAGGGAAATCGCCGCACAAGCTGCGCGGCGGCGGCGCCAAGACCTACGCCTACGGCTACCTCTTCAACGAGTGCCAGGTTCTGGCCGAGGCGCCGGAGGGCACGGAGGCGTTCGAGGCCGACGCGGGCCAGAACAACCCCAACAACACCCGCAGCGTGACGCGTTTCATCATGGAGCTGGAGTCGCGCCTCGCGAACGCCGAGGCCCGCGCTGAGACCGCCGAAGAGATCCTGGCCGATATCGCGCGCGCGTTCAACACGCCGCAGGAGGTCTGCGAGCAGCTCTCGGAGCGCCGCGCGGAGCTCTGGGGCGGCAACGCCATCTCCACCGACCTGCGGCAGCTGACGGACCGATACACCGCGGCCTGTCCGCCGGGGCTGCGCGAGAAGGCCCAGAAGCTCCGTCCGCATTCGCCGGAGAACCTCGCCGCCGTGCGCGCGCTCTACTATCTCGAGCAGGCGCGCCAGCGTCTGCAGCTCTGCCGCGCGACGGTCGACCTCGTGACGCGCGAAGGCGGCCGCGTACCGTGGGCCGAGGCCGAGATCGCCGCGCTGGAAGCTCGGGTCGGCGCCGCGCTGGCGGCGGGCTCCGCCCCGGACGGCGACCTCTTCGGCGAGGCCTTCCGCCTGCGCCGCAAGATTCTTTTCGCCCATCCGGCGCTGCAGTTCGAAACGCTGCTGATCAACAAGAACCCGCCCACGATGTACAGCCACAACTGCGACCAGTACCTCGGCCGTCACAGCCGCGTCGGCGAAGGCCCGACGCTGCTCACGCAGTGGCGGAGCGACCAGCCCCGCGAGCGCAACCTGCTCAAGGACCGCCTGCCGCCGGGCGCGTTCTACAGGCCGAGCCTCCATCCCGACGGCAAGCGGTTCGTGTTCGCCTACGCGGACCACTCGACCAACAACCCGAACTTCTTCCGCTATTTCCTCTACGAGGCGGCCGTCGACGGCGCGTGGGTGCGGCAGCTCACCGGCACGCCGCGCGATCCGCTCGCGACCATGGGCGGACGGGAGACGGTCATGATCGAGGACAGCGATCCGCACTATCTGCCCGACGGCGGCATCGTGTTCGTCTCGACGCGCTCGCAGAACTACGGGCGCTGTCACGGCGGACGCTACACGCCCGCGCTGATGCTCTACCGGTGCGGCCGGGACGGCGACGCCATCCGGCCGCTCTCCTACGGCATCGAGAACGAGACCACGCCGTCGGTCCTGAACGACGGGCGCATCCTCTACACGCGCTGGGAGTACGTGGACCGCCACGAGATGGAGTTCCACAAGCTCTGGTGGAAGCGTCCCGACGGCACGGGCGTCTCGCACTACTACGGCAACGACACGATCTATCCGCTGATGATCTCCGAGGCGCGCGCGATTCCGGACTCCTCGAAGATCGTGGCGACCGCTGTCGCGCACCACAGCTTCCACACGGGCACGCTGATTCTGATCGACGTCATGAAGGGCGAGAACGGCCCCGGCCCGGTCACGCGCCTCACGCCCGAGCGCCGCTATCCCGAGTCAGACGAGCCCGGCGGCGCGGGCCAGTTCAGCACGCCTTTTCCGCTGACGGAAAACCTCTTTTTCGCGACCTACTCGCCGGACCAGATTCCCTTCCAGGGCACGGTGCCGAAGGCCACGGGCTACAGCATCGTGCTCGTCGATACGGCGGGCGGGCGCGAGCCGATTTTCCGCGACGCTGACACCTCGTGCTTCAGCGCGCAGCCGGTCGCGCCGCGCGCCCTGCCGCCGGCGCTGCCGTCGATGCTGCCGGAGCATCCCGAAAGCGACACCGGCGTCTACGCGGTGCAGAACGTGAACCTCACGCGCAACGATCCGGAGGGCGTGCTCAAGCCGGGGCAGATCAAGTACCTGCGCTTCAACCGCATCTACGTCAAGCCCATCGCCTCCAACGCCGCGCTCAACTGCCGGGTCGGCGTCGGGCTCGCGAAAAAAATCCTCGGCACGGTGCCTGTGGCGGACGACGGCTCGGTCGTCGTCCGCGTGCCTTCGGGCGTGCCGCTGCAGATCCAGGCGCTCGACGAAAACGGCATGGCTGTGATGACCGAACGCTCCTTCCACTACCTGCATGCGGGCGAGCGCCGCGGCTGCGTGGGCTGTCACGCGGAGAGCCACGCGTCGCCTCCGCCCGACGCCTCGCTGCTGATGCGCGCGCCGCAGGAGCTCACGCCTCCGGCGGGGCCGGCCTACGAGGGTGGCTTCAGCTTTGTGCGCACGGTGCAGCCCGTGCTGGACCGCCACTGCATCCGGTGCCACGGTCTCGGCGACCAGCCGCCGCCCAACGGCGTCAGCCTCATCGGCACGCAGCAGGGCAGCTTCTCGCAGTCGTACGTGCTGCTCGCGCGCTACACCAATCCCATCGGGCTCAAGCCGGAAACGCACGGCGAAGGGAAGAACATCAGCCGGCCCAAGGACTACTATGCGCACGCCTCGCGGCTCGGCCAGATGCTGCTCAAGAACCACCAGAACGTGAACCTGCCGCGCGAAGATTTCCGGCGCCTCGTCGACTGGATGGACCTCAACACGCAGGCCAACGGCGACTCGTCGCACAACCGCATCGAGCACGCGCGCATCAACGGCCAGAAAGAGCGCGAGCTGCGCGAGGCGGTCAAAGCCCGCTTCGGCGAGGCGCTCGCGCGCCAGCCGCTGCACGCCCTGCTCAATCACGCGAATCCCGACGAGAGCCGCATCCTCATGGCTCCGCTGGCCCGTGCGGCGGGCGGTTGGGGCCAGATCGAAAACGGCTGGTCCACGCCAGAAGACCCGGAATTCAAGCGGTTCCGCGCCCTGGTCGTAGCCTGCATCGAGCCTCTGCCGCCGGACGTCAACGGCACGTGCGGCCGCGACAACGCCTGTGTCTGCGGCGACTGCTGGATCCGCCTCGGCCGGCTGAATCAGGGGCCGCTCAAAGCCACGGAGATCCGCTGAAACGGCGCTCCGGGCGACGGGAAACGC